>Ga0209404_10000915_pt1 | contig 21676 bp, 23 predicted proteins | sample TroAtlMetagenome_2_FD_187447 | JGI IMG/M metagenome (GOLD analysis project Ga0209404, IMG submission 187447) | Marine eukaryotic phytoplankton communities from Atlantic Ocean - Tropical Atlantic ANT8 Metagenome (SPAdes) (version 2) | ecosystem: Environmental > Aquatic > Marine > Oceanic...
ATTAATCCTCCAGCTTCGGTAATACCTAAATGAAGGGGAGCATCAGTTACTTTTGATAACTCTTTATATGACTCAACTGTAAGTAAAACATTTGAAGTTTTTACAGATATCTTAAAATTATTAAAATCTAAATCCCTTAAAATATTTTCATGAAATAATGCGCTCTCAACCATTGCAGCTGGCGAAGGTCCTTTATATTTTTCAAGTATATTTTTTTCTAAAGATCCGCCATTAACTCCTATTCTAATTGAACAATCATTATCTTTAGCAGCTTTAACGACTTCTTTAACTCTTTCAATAGATCCAATATTACCTGGATTAATCCTTAAACATGATGCGCCAGATTCTGCTGCTTCTATTGCCCTTTTATAATGAAAATGAATATCAGCAACTATAGGAACATTTGTTTGATCAACTATCTCTTTTAGAGCTTTTGACGACTCTTCGTCAGGACAAGAAATTCTAACGAGGTCAGCGCCTGCATCCTCTAAGTCCAATACTTGTTTAACTGTTGATTTGATGTCCCGTGTATCAGTATTTGTCATTGATTGAACACTAATAGGCGCATCACCTCCAACAGGTATGTCTCCGACATATATTTTTCTTGTCTTATGCCTTTTAATATCTATCCCATAAGGATTATTCATTAGTTACCTTTCAAACAAAATCAGATAAATCTACCTATCTAATATAAATGACTGATGAAGCATATTAACAGCTTTTTCAGCCTGCTCATTACTAATAAGAATTGATATTTTTATTTCTGAAGTAGAAATAACATCAATATTTATGTCATTTTCAGACAATATACTGAACATCTTAGCGGCTACACCTGCATTACTTCTCATACCAACACCAATAATAGAAATTTTAGCAATGTTACTATCAGTCAATAAACTTTCATATGGAACATCGTCTTTAATTTGTTCCATAATTTTTTCTGCGTTCAACAAATCATCTTTAGGTATTGTAAAAGTTATATCAGTTGTCCTAGAACTCTCTGAAATATTCTGTACAATCATATCAACATTGATATTATTTTCTGAAAGAGATGAGAATATTTTAGCAGCAATACCAGGTTTATCTCTTACGCCTATTAAAGTTATTTTACAATCATTGAGGCTTGAAGTTACACCTGTAACAACGCGCTGATCATTAATTGCGTCCTCTTCTGTAACAATTGTGCCAGCATCTTCTTTATTTTCGTTAGCAAAGCTAGATAATACCCTTAAAGCAACATTATTTGTCATAGCAGTCTCAACTGATCGTGTTTGAAGAACTTTAGCCCCCAAAGATGCCATTTCTAACATTTCTTCATATGATACTTTATCAAGTCTTTTGGCCTCAGGTACTTTGTTGGGATCAGTCGTATATACACCATCTACATCAGTATATATGTCACAATAATCAGCGTTTATGGCTGCAGCAATTGCCACAGCTGATGTATCAGAGCCTCCTCTTCCTAGAGTTGAAACTCGTCCCTCTGATGTAATGCCTTGAAAGCCAGGAATAACACATACTTTTTTATCTTTAAGAATCTTAATTATAAGTTCTGATTTTATAGCTTCAATTCTTGCAGATTTATGATCATTAGATGTCAAAATAGGAATTTGCCATCCTAAACAAGAACTTGCTCCTATTCCATTTTCATTCAGTGTTGCTGCAAGCAAGCCAACACTTACTTGCTCTCCAGAAGAAATAACGACATCGTATTCTTCAGGACTAAAGTCATCGGAGATATTCTTTGTAAGATTGATTAAACGGTCTGTTTCTCCAGCCATAGCGGATAAAACGACTACAACTTCATGCCCCTCATCATATACTGATTTAACAATATTTGAGACATTTTGTATTCTATCAATACTTCCAACAGATGTTCCACCAAATTTCATAACGATACGTGACATCATGATCTCCAAAATTATTTCAAAATTTATCCTTAATTAGTTATATAGATTACTCTATATAAGCTGGACAAGTAATAGATAATGTATAGGACTCATAGGAGCAAGCATAAGTGAAGAAGAAATTAAGATGAATACAACCATAGATCCTTTAGAAAAAGAAAAATTTTCAAAAATGGCAGAAGAGTGGTGGAACCCAACGGGAAAGTTTAAAGCCTTACATAAATTTAACCCTAAAAGGATTGAATTTATTAGGGATAAATTGGTTGAACACTTTTCAATTGAGCCCGATTTAGAAAATCCTTTTTCAAACCTTGATATTTTAGATATTGGCTGCGGAGGTGGTCTTTTATCTGAACCAATGTCAAGATTAGGAGCGAATGTTACAGGTATTGATATTGTAGATAAAAATATCAATGTAGCAAAAACGCATTCTGAAGAACAAAACTTAGAAATTGATTATAAAATTACAACTGCTGAAGAACTTGCATTGGGTAAGAAGAAATTTGATGTGATATTAAATATGGAAGTTATAGAACATGTAGCAGATTTAAATTTATTTATTGAGTCTTGTGAAAAATTATTGAAAAAGAATGGGCTACTTTTCTTTGCCACACTAAATAGAAATATATTGTCCTTTGGTTTAGCCATAGTTGGTGCAGAATATATTCTTGGTTGGTTGCCTAAAGGTACACATAATTGGAAAAAATTTATTACACCTGAGGAATTAAAAATAATCTTTAGATCAAGCGGTTTGAATATTACAGATATTATGGGAATGAAATATAACCCTATCTACGATAGTTGGTATTTATCCGAAGATACAAGTGTAAATTATCTTGGTACTGCTATTAAATCTTAATTCTTAGATTTGGGATTTAAAGATGGTAAAGGCTGAACATTAATGCCTTCCTCTATAAGGTCTTTTGCTTCCTCAACTGTTGTTTCGCCATAAATATCTTTTTGTTCTTTTTCTTCATAATGCATCGCTCTAGCTTCATCAGGAAATTTATCACCAACATATTCATAATTTTCCTTAACGTGTTTCTTGATCTTATTCATAACCATTTCAACTTTCTTAACATCACTTTTAGGGGCTTTCTGATTAGATTTAGAAGGGATATTCGGAGCCATAATTGATTTGCTAATTTTTTTTGAACCACAAAGAGGACATTCGACTGAAGATTTTTCTAATTGTTTTTCACAAGTATCATAGTCAGAAAACCAAGCTTCAAAATTATGTTCTTGGTCGCAAATAAGGGAATATTTAATCATGATAAAAGCTTTTCAAGATCACCACTTCTATCAATTGCATATAAATCATCATAACCACCTACATGCGTATCATTAATAAAAATTTGAGGAACGGAACGCTTTCCATTAGCTTTTTCAATCATTTCCATCATGAGATCTGGATTATCACCAACATATATTTCTTGATAATCTAAACTTTTACTTTGCAGTAAAGCCTTCGCTTTTTCACAATAAGGGCACATAGGTCCGGTATAAATTATAATATCCATTTCATCCTCTATGCTTATAATATGGTAAATTGGTAATTAAATTCAAGATTTCTTAATAAAAAGAGTTATTTGATGCACAATAGAAAACTTATAAAAATTAGACAAGAAAAAGAAAATATAAATAATTTCGACCAAAAAATCTTTTTCAAAGACTATCAAAATGATTTTGTTGAAAGAGTTTCACTCATTAATGAAAATTTTGAAAATTCTCTCGCATTTGGTTTTCGAGGATCGAAAATAGAATTTCCAAAAAATGTAAAAAATGTAATTTATGGAAATCTTGGAAAAAGTAATAAAACAAATATTATCTACGATGAAGAGTTAATACCATTTAAAGAGTCATCATTAGATTTAATTATGAGTTTCTTTAATCTTCATTTTGCAAATGATGTACCGGGCATTCTTTATCAAACATTAAGGAGTTTAAAACCAAATGGCTTATTTATAGCTTCTATGTTTTGTGGAAATACTCTGCAAGAACTCAATTATTCTTTTATTAAAGCCGAGGAGGAGATTTGTGGAGGAATGAGTCCAAGAGTAAGTCCTTTTGCTAAGTTACAAGCTTTGGCTTCATTAATGCAGGAAATAAATTTTTCATTACCAGTTGCTGATATTGACCGTCATTCTGTCTATTATAAACATCCCTCAAATTTATTAACCGACTTAAAAAACCTCGGGGAAACAAATTCCCTTCTAAGAATGAATAGATCAGTCTTAAGAAAAGATGTTTTGAATAGAATGTATGAAATTTATATCGATAATTTTTCCAAAGATGGAAAAATTGTTGCTACTTTTGAAATAGCTTGGCTGACGGGATGGAAATATCATGAAAGTCAGCAAAAACCTCTTAAGAGAGGATCAGGAATGACAAATATGGTTGAGGGCGTAAAAAAATTTGAATAAAAGAATTAGAGCTTACCTTCAATAGCCTTATCAATGAGATCAATAACTTCTTTAACGCCATATAGGATAATAAATGATCCCAATCTTGGTCCTTGAGTTTGTCCAAGTAGAATTTCATATAAGGCAGAAAACCAATCCTTCAAAGACTCAAAATGACTATTCATTCCAATATCATAAATTATAGTTTGAATTTTTTCAGGATCAGTTTCATTTTCCATCCCTAGAAGGTTTTCTTTAAGAGTTTTAAGATATTCAATCTCTTGTTTTTCTGGTTTACGATATTTCTTAGTAGGTAAAACAAAGTCATTATAATATTCCAATGCGAAAACTACTAATTGATCAATATATTGACTTGCCTCTTCAGATATATCGTCAAAATATCCCTTTATAAAACCCCAAATTACTTCTTTGCTGCTGGCCTGAGAGGCGCTAACGAGATTTAAAATCAGTGAAAATGTAACCGGACTTTCAATTATTATTGGGTTACCGTCATGAATATGAAAAACCGGATTACTTAACTGGTCTTTTACTTCTTGGTTAGGATATTTTTCTGAAAAACTTTGATATTCATCTACAGCTTTAGGAATAACATCAAATGTTAATTTTTTTGCTCTTCTAGGATTCTGATACATGTATAAAATGAGACTTTCTTTTGAAGCAAATTTAAGCCAATCATCTATTGAAATACCATTACCCTTAGATTTAGATATCTTTTCACCTTTTTCATCAAAAAATAATTCATAATTGAAACCAACTGGAGCAAAACCTCCAATTGCTTTACATATTTTTCCTGAAAGAGTTACAGATTCAATTAAGTCTTTTCCTGCCATCTCATAATCAACATCTAATGCAACCCAACGCATTGCCCAATCAGCCTTCCATTGTAATTTGCATTTTCCGCCTAGAATTGATGTCTGTTTTTCTTCTTGCGTATTTGGATGCTCATATAAAATTGATTTTTCTTTGATATTGTAATCTAAAACTTTTGCAAGGAGTACCTGACCAGTATCCGGACAAATAGGAAGAAAAGGTGAATAAGTTTTTTTTCTTTCCTCACCTATCGTTGGTAAAATGATATTTATAATTGCTTCATAATTTTCTAAGACCTTTGATAATGTCTCATCAAAAATACCATTCTTGTAATAATCTGTCGCACTAGCAAATTCATATTCAAAACCAAATTGATCGAGAAACTCTTTTAATAAATTATTGTTATGATCGGCAAAACTTGAAAACTTATTATAAGGGTCAGGAATATCTGATAATGGTTTTTCTAAATTTTTAGATAAAATTTCAGAATTTGGAATATTATCTGGGACTTTTCTTAATGCATCCATATCATCTGAAAAACATATTAATTTTGTCTCGATGCTTTTATCTAATACCTTAAGAGCATGCCTTACCATTGATGTTCGTGCAACTTCTCCAAAAGTGCCGATATGAGGTAAACCTGAAGCTCCATAACCAGTTTCAAAAACAGCACTATTAGAACCTGACTTTTCAAGGCGCTTTAAAATTTTTCTTGCCTCTTCGAAAGGCCATGACTTGCTTTCTTGGGCTACAGATATTATTGATTTATTCATGACATTATTAAATCCAAACGATGCTCTTATTTATAGCATGACTCTATCTTCTGCAATAGATGGGGAAATATCAAACAAAGAGATGCAATTTATACAGGCTTGTATCAATAATTTACCAATTTTCAAAAACTTTAATAGTGATGACTTAGAAAAAACATTAAGTATGTTTTTTGAATTATTAAGTGGCGATAATGATCCAGAAACAATTATAGAATTAATTGAGCAGGCATTAGATAAAAAAAATAAACATATCGCATATGCTTTATCTGTAGAGATTATGATGGTTGAAGAAAATTTCACTAATGAAAAGTTACGCTTATTAGAATTATTCGAAAAAAACTTTGAAATTAATGATCTTGAATCAACATCAATTAAATATACAATCAAGACTAAGTACTCTGATTAAATAAAAAGGGAATGTCATGAACTTGATCTTTTTTAAACCCAGAAATATCGGCTTTTTAATGCGTATGATTAAAGAGAGACTATTAGAATTGTTCCTAAAAAGAGAAGATTTGGCTTCTGATGTTAGAAACTATGTCTTAAATAATGCAAAAAAGAATGATCCCGATAGTGTGCTAAATACAATGGATGAATTTGCAAAAAGAAAAAGATTTTTGATGAATGTTGGAGATGTTAAAGGCAAAATTTTAACAGATGAAATTAAAAAGTTAGGATCAAATCTAACTATCTTAGAGCTTGGATGTTTTTGTGGTTATTCAGCCATATTGATGGCAAAGACTCTTGGAGAACAAGGTAAAGTCATTTCCATAGAAATTAGTAAACATTATGCCAAAATTGCAAATGAAATAATTGAATTTTCTGGTCTAAAAAATAAAGTTATTATTATAGAGGGACCATCAGAAAAAATAATTCCAACACTACGATATGAATTCGATCTTGTTTTTATTGATCATTGGAAAGATTTATACAAAAGAGATCTTCAGCTAATTGAAAAAAGAGGTTTATTAAAAAATCAATCAATTGTCTTTGCAGATAATGTTGGGAGTCTTATTGAAGCATTGGTAGGTAAAAGGGGTAAATCAACAGATTATTTAGAATATGTTAGAAACCATAAGAATTTTCAGAGTAAAAATATAAATACAAACTTAGAATATTCTAATGCTGAAGATGCTGTCGAAATATCAACCTACAATATGAGCAATGAGTAAATATTATATCTGCTTGAAGTGCTTGGAGAGTTTTAAGCCTTGTTTCTGATAATTAGAACCTATTGACGATCCATAAGACCTTTCAGGTAGCTCTAGAAGCCGCTCATAAATCAATCTTCCAACAATTTGTGAATCCTCAAGGATGAATGGTACTTCCCAACTCCTAATTTCCAAAACAGCCTTAGACCCTTTACCTTCTGATGAATTGTGACCAAAACCTGGATCGAAAAAACCTGCATAATGAACCCTGAATTCACCTACTGATGGTTTAAATGGCACCATTTCAGCAGCATGACTTGGAGGAATAGCAATAGATTCAGATGAAGATAAAATATAAAACTCTCCAGGATCAAGAATAATTCTTTGACCTTCAGTTGCAAAAACAGGATCCCAATACTTTTCCATATCATAGGCATCTTTTTTATCTATATCTATTAAACCAGCATGCCGCTTTGCTTTCCAACCAACTATATCTTTTGTGGCCTCTCCTTTTAGATCAACAGATAATGCCAGGCCCTCAGATATATTAACCTTTCCATCATAAACAATATTGTCTTCTGAGTGTAATCTCTTAAGCTCAGTATCAGAATTTGTTGGTCTTCCTCGCCTAAATCTCATTTGACTTAATCGTGAACCTTTTCTAACTATTACTGGGAAAGTTCTAGGTGAAATCTCAAGCCAAAGATGGCCTTTATAACCATTTGGTATTTTGTCAAATTCATGAGTTCCATCACATATTAATCTTGTAAAAACATCTATTCTTCCAGTAGAACTTTTAGGATTTGCAACAGCAATTATTCTTTCTGGAAGGGATAAAGCCTCCATTAATGGGACAAGATATACGCAACCAGTTTCAAGAACGGCACCATCTGTAATATCAATTCTGTGTAGAGCAAAATCTTTTAATTTTCTATTCACAGAACCACCTGATGGTAAAAAACTTGCCCTAATTCTATATGCTGTATCTGCTAATCTTAAATCTAGGCTCGCAGGTTGAATTTGTTCATCATTTATTTCTCCTTGAGACCAAATTTCACCATTTTCAATCATCGAGCGGATCATTTGACCCGGCAGCACTCCAGAAATCTGAGCTTTTTGTCCTGGCGCTCCATCAAAGTCATTTGTTGTCTCTGTTGTATCAGGAAATAAATCTGGTATTTTCTTTTCTGCCATCTTTTAAGCGATCCTAAAAAACTATATTAATTTAGTATATGAGTATAAAACATAATTAAAATAATAATATAATGAATATTGCAACAATTGATATAAGACCCGTTCTATCAGTCTTGGGATTTTTTCTCCTAGGATTGTCTGTCACTATGTTTGTTCCAGCAATAGTTGACTTGATCTATAATAATTCTGGATGGGATAATTTTGTTATCAGCTCAATTATCACTAGTTTTGTTGGATTAATGTTCTTTCTTGTATCAAGAGGAAATAAAAGTGAATTAAATACAAAAAGTGCTTTTCTTCTTGTTACCTTAAGCTGGATTGTTTTATCAATTTTCTCTTCTGTTCCTTTTCTTCTTTCAACGAATGTTACAGGCATAACTAATGCATTTTTTGAGTCTGTATCAGGATTAACAACTACTGGCTCTACAATAATTGATGATATTGAAAGTGCTTCAGAAGGTGTAATTGTTTGGAGAAGTCTTTTACAGTGGTTAGGCGGTATTGGTATAATTGTCAGTGCTATTTCTATTCTTCCTAGTCTTGGCGTCGGTGGTATGCAATTGTTTAAATTGGAAAGCTCTGACTCGACAGAAAAACTAATGCCAAGAACGGCAAATTTAGCTACCGAAATAATTTTTTTATATATTTTATTAACATCAATATGCGCGACACTATATTGGATCTGCGGTCTATCTTTTTTCGACTCTGCAAATCATGCAATGACAACTATTGCTACGGGTGGCTTCTCATCTAATTCTCAATCAATAGGGGGTTATAATAATTTCTCAATAGAATATGTTTGTATTCTTTTTATGATTCTCTCTAGCCTTCCATTTGTTCTTTATCTCAAAACACTTAGAGGCAAGCCTTTAGCGTTGATTAAAGATGAACAAGTAACAGGTTTCTTTAAAACTTTATTCTTAGCAATCATTTTAATCGCGGTTTTTTTATTGGTTCAAAATAATTTTGAATTACAGATTCCTCTTAGACAAATTATATTTAATGTTACATCAATTCTAACTGGCACTGGATACACTTCAACATCATATGATCAATGGGGAACCCCAGCAATCATCGTATTTCTTGCTATTACATTTATTGGTGGCTGTGCAGGTTCAACTACTTGCGGAATAAAGGTTTTCAGACTACAGGTCATATTAAAAAATTCTGGGCAGGTTATGAATAAATTAATAAGTCCAAATCGTGTGACAAATCATAAATATAATGGTGAAAACTTAACTTTAGAGATCGTTGAATCTGTTATGACATTTTTATTTATATTCTTCGTAACTTTCGTAATTATTTCATTTCTTCTCTCATTATCTGGTCTGGATATTTTAACATCAGTATCTGCAGCTGCTACATCGATATCAAATGTTGGACCAGGCCTAGGAAATTTAATTGGACCAGCTTACAGCTTCGAAGAGATACCAGAATTTTCAAAGTGGGTTTTATCTTTTGGCATGCTGGCTGGGAGATTAGAATTTTTAACTTTTCTTGTTATTTTTAGTCGTTCTTTTTGGAAATAAAAATTAACTCAAACACCACCTAATAATGCTTTTTTGTGCGTGAACCCTATTTTCTGCTTCATCCCAAACTACTGAATTGACCCCATCAATAACATCGGCGTCAACTTCCTCTCCTCTATGAGCAGGCAAGCAATGAAGAAAAATTGCATCTGAAGATGCCATCGAGATTTTTTTAGCATCTACTTTATATGGTTCAAGAATTTTTCTTTTTTGATCATTATCTTCTTCTCCCATAGAGAACCAAGTATCAGTAATTATACAATCACAATCTTTGGCAGCATCATTAGGATCTAGATCAGCAGTTATATTTGGAAAACCACTTACCAAATTATTATCTACTGAATAATCTTTTGGTGAACATATTCGTAATTCAAAACCAATAATTTGTGCGGCATGTATCCAACTTGTTAACATATTATTTGCAGGACCAAACCAGACATAACTCTTATTTTCGATATCACCAATCTTCTCTTTGACTGTAATTAAATCAGCTAAAACTTGGCAGGGATGTGATTTATCGGTCAGCCCATTAATTACAGGTATCGATGCATTTTTTGCAAAATTTTCTAAAGTCGAATGCTTATTCGTTCTTAACATTGCAATATCAACATATCTTGAAATTACTTTTGCAGTATCATCAATTGTTTCTCCCCTACCTAATTGCATATCAGACATATTTGCATAAATAGTTTTCCCACCTAATTGATACATTGCTGTTTCAAATGAAAACCTTGTTCTTGTAGAAGGTTTTTCAAAAATTGTTGCTAGTATTTTATCTTTTGCGCATGCATCTTCATCAACAGATGCCATACCATTATTGGATGATATGTTCTTTTTGTTTATTCCATCTTCAATTAAGAAAATAAGTTCATTCTTATTGAATTGGGTAAGATCAATGAAATCTTTTTTTGTTTCAGTCATTTCTTATTATATTTCTATCTAGGCAAATTTTCTAGTGTGATATTTAGTAAGTTGAAAAACTCCTCAATATCTTTTTTCTCAGTATTCAAAGGGGGTAACAATCTAATTATATTGTCAGCAGCTGGAACCAATAATAAACCATTATTTAGAGCGGTTTCGGCTATCAATGTATTTTCAACTTCACATTTTATACCAAGCATAAAACCTCTTCCTCTCACTGAAGTAATTTTATCCTTATGATTTTCTATGATGTCATTTATTCCTGCTAATAGAAATTCTGATAATGACTTAACATTTGAAAGGATCTTTTCTTCATCAATAATTTCAAGAACTTTAAGGGCTACTGAGCAAGCTAGCGGATTCCCGCCGAAAGTCGACCCATGAGAGCCATGGACCATTCCAGATGATGCATCTGTTGAAGCCAATATAGCTCCTATTGGAAAACCTGCTCCTAAACCTTTTGCAAGAGTGATTATATCTGGTTCAACCCCAGCCCACTCATGCGAGAAAAAATCCCCAGTCCTTCCTAAACCACATTGAACCTGGTCAAGAATCATTAATACGCCATGTTTACTTGTTAGATCTCTAATCATTTGTAAGTCTTCTTTCGGTGTAATCCTTATTCCCCCCTCGCCTTGTATTGGCTCAATAAGTACTGCAGCTGTTTTATTAGAGATCTTTTCTTCCAATTGTTTTTGGGATAGCTCTATATTTACGAAACCAGAAGGAAGCGGTCCAAACCCTTCGGTATGCTTGGGATTTGCTCCAGCTGCTAAAGTAGCTAGAGTCCTTCCATGGAATGCATTCTTAAAAGTAATGATTTCTGTTCTATCTTTATCACCTTTTTCAAAATGATATTTCCTTGAAGTTTTAATTGCCCCTTCAACAGCTTCAGCTCCCGAATTACAGAAAAATACTTTATCGGCAAAACTTATATCGCATAATTTTTTAGCTAATTTTTGCTGTTCCGGAATTTGATATAGATTCGAAACATGCCAAACATTATCAATAGCCTCATGCATTACCTTTTTTATTTCTGGATGACCATGACCCAAAACATTAACGGCAATACCTGCTGCAAAATCTAAATATTTTCCACCATCACTATCATACAGCCAAGAGCCCTCGCCTTTCGAAAAGGATATTGGGTATCTCTTATATGTATCCATTAGATTTTCGATCATGTGTACCTCAAACTAAAATTTTAGCTTTCATACTCTTTATTTTCTATGTCTTCAACCTCCAACCGCTTTTAAGAAGGAAGTGACTTATTATGATTAAGATTAGATTCAATATTGTTAGGAAGATAGCCCCAAACATCAAATCGCCATCAGCATTGCCAACAAAACCATATCTAAAACCATCAATGACATAGAAAAATGGATTATATTCAATTAAATAAAGGGCAAATTCGGGCATTCTTTTAACTGAATAAAATGTTCCCGATAAAAAAGATAAAGGTACAATTATAAAATTTGTTATTGTCCCTAAATGGTCAAATTTCTCTGCCCATATACCTGTTATTATACCTATTGATGAAAGCATAAGTGACCCAGAAATTAAGTAGAAGAATATTGCCCATATGTCTACGAAGTTAAAATTTACAAAAAAGGACATACAAAAAATTGCACCTACAGCAACTATGACCCCTCTAGTTACTCCTCCTAATGAGATAGCAGCATTTAATTCTATCTCTCCTAAAGGAGGCAAAAGAATATCGACTATATTTCCTTGTATCTTTGATATTAATAAAGATGAAGAAGTATGAGCGAAGGCCTGTTGAAGAACAGACATCATTATTAAACCCGGAGCTAAAAACTCAATGAATGGTGCGCCATTTACATCTGGTCTCAAATCACCCAATGCAATAGTGAATATTGCCATAAAAAGAAGTGAAGTCGCTATTGGAGCTGCAATCGTTTGAAAAAAGATTTTAATAAACCTATAAACTTCTTTTTTGTATAAGGTCCATAACCCATACCAGTTTATACTTCCGGGAACTCTTGGCTCCCTCCAATGATAATTTTCATTTTCATCCATTTTTCAACTTAATCTTTATAATAATAGAATATAAACATCTATATTAGCTGTATTTCTAAAAAAACAACAATTTTTAACGAAAATATAAATCTATATCTTGTGCCAAAGTTATTTTTAGCATACCATATATACTTAAAAAAAGGGTGAAAAATGGCTTGGACGGATGATAGAGTAGAAATTCTTAAAAAATTATGGGCAGAAGGTTTAAGTGCTAGTCAAATTGCTAGAGAACTTGGTGATGTTACTAGAAATGCCGTTATTGGTAAGGTTCATAGGTTAGGTTTAGCTGGTAGAGCTAGTCCTACAAAACCAAAAAGTAGGTTAAGGCATAGAGAACATATTGATTATGGAGAGTCTTCGTACCCTGGAAGCTCAAGATCAAGAATTAATGACAATGTTAAACCACTTGTTATGCCTGAGCCAGCAGTAACATCTGATGGTGAACCAATTAATATTTTATCCTTAAATGAAAAAGTATGTAAATGGCCTATTGGCGAACCTGGAGATGATGATTTCAGATTCTGCGGTAACCGCAAAGAAAATGGCTCTCCTTATTGCGCTGAACATACAAGAGTAGCTTATCAGCCGCTTGAAAAGAAAAAGAAGAAGAACAAACTTTTAAATAAGAGAATGCCTGTATCCAAAATTAATAATTTTTAGATAGAAATATATATTAAATTATAGATTAAAAGGTTGTTTCATTCTCAACTTCTGTTTTTTCTAAACCTTCTAAATCTTCTCCGGTAACAACAAAATAAGTTTCCTCAGCCACATTAGTTGCTTGATCACCAACTCTTTCAAGATATCTAGCAATAAATAATAGTGGAACTAAGGCATCTGTTGCATCAGGGTTTGTTTTAATGGAGTTAAGTATGTCCATCAATATTTCAGAATATAATGAGTCTATTTCGCTATCAGATTTCCAAACTTTAACTGAATTTTCACACTCTTTTTTAGAATAATCCTCCATAACAATCCTTAAGTTAGAGTGGACCATTGAACACATATTAACTAAGAGGCTAATTGTTTCAGGTGATTGTGCCTCATTAAGGTCGCCTTTTAATACGCGATTAGATATTCCTTTACACATATCACCACATCTCTCTAAATATAATGAAATTTTAACTGCCGAAAATACTATCCTGAGGTCAATAGCCATAGGTTGTCTCGAAGCAAGTATATTAAAAACCTTATTTTCAACTGATTGACCAAGATCATTAATTATAAGATCATTTTTTATAATTTTTTGTGCCAATTCATGATCGTTATTCTTTAATAAAGTTTCAATATTATTTAAGGCTCCGAGAACTTCACCACCCATGCTTATCACACCATCTGATATCTCTTTTAAGTCATCATCATAAGAACTTACAATATGTTCAGTCATATTCTATCCTAACCATAACGCCCAGTTACATAGGCTTCTGTTTGTTCATTTTCAGGTGATCTAAAAATATTTTCAGTATCACCTACCTCAATTAAATTCCCTAAATGAAAAAAAGCGGTTCTCTGGGAAACTCTTGCAGCTTGCTGCATAGAATGAGTAACAATTACTATTGTATAGTTTGTTTTTAATTCATCAATTAATTCTTCTATCTTAGCTGTTGCAATTGGATCAAGTGCCGAGCAAGGTTCATCCATTAAAATAATCTCAGGATCTACGGCTATTGCCCTAGCAATACATAATCTTTGTTGCTGACCTCCTGATAAGCTAGTTCCAGGTTCGTTTAGACGATCTTTTATTTCATCCCATAAACCAGCCCTAACAAGACTTGCCTCTACTTTATGAGACATTTCATCCTTATCAGCAATTTTCCCGTGCAGTCTTGGTCCATAAGCTACATTGTCAAAAACAGATTTTGGAAATGGATTTGGTTTTTGAAAAACCATTCCTATACGAGACCTTAATTCCACTACATCTATATTTGGATTATAAATATCTTCACCGTTGATTGTTATATTTCCAGAAATTGAGCATGAATCGATTACATCATTCATTCTATTAAGACATCTTAAAAAAGTAGATTTTCCACATCCAGATGGTCCAATTAAAGATGTGACCTCTTTCTCATTGATTCCTAAACTAACATTATATAATGCCTGCTTATCTCCGTAAAAAACATCAACATTTTTACAATCTATTAAAAGGTTATTATCCGAAGAATAATTTCCATTTGGTTTAATATCATTTTCTGTGCCATCTACCATTTTAATTGATACTTTTTCCTTAAAATTACTGCAGCTAAATTTATTATTATTAATAAGAATATCAAAACTAAGGTCGCTGCGCTAGTTTTTGCTACAAAAGCTCTTTCTGGACTATCCGCCCAAAGATATACTTGAACGGGCAAAGCCGTTGCAGGATCAGTAAATGACCCCGGTATATCTACAACAAATGCTACCATTCCTATTAAAAGTAAGGGAGCAGATTCACCGAAAGCTCTTGCTAAACCTATTATTGTACCTGTTAAAATTCCTGGTAAAGCAGCTGGAAGCAGATGCTGAAATACAACCTGCATCTCTGAAGCTCCCACTGCAAGTGCAGCCTCCCTAATTGATGGAGGTACAGATTGAAGAGATGCGCGTGTAGCTATTATTATGACTGGTAAAGTCATAAGAGACAACACACAACCTCCAACTAAAGGAGCTGATCGAGGCATACCAAAAAAATTGATAAATAAGGCAAGTCCTAGTAAGCCAAAAACAATTGAAGGAACTGCCGCGAGATTGTTAATATTTACCTCTATAAAATCAGTAAGTTTATTTTTTGGAGCAAAGCTCTCTAAATAAATTGCAGAAAGGACGCCAATAGGAAAACTAATTATCAAAGTTATTAAAATAGTTAATAAAGATCCAATAACAGCTCCTAGGACTCCTGCAATTTCAGGTTCTCGACTATCACCATTTGTAAATAAGTTTGTTGAAAATCTTTTTTCAACTAGGCCCAATTCTTTGAATCCATTAAGCCAAGTTATTTCTCTATCATTCAACCTTCTCTCACTCTCTGGTAAACTATTATCAATTCCAAACTTATAAAATAAATCAGCATCATCAGAGAAAAGGATAAACTTACTAAAATCTTTTCCAATTAAGGAAGGATCATTCTCAATTGTATCTCTTAGTTCATATGCAGCACCAGATGAAAATAATCTCAAAAACTCTTTTCTGCATTTCCTATCATCACAACCAGAATCTAATAAAGAAATATTATCTCTAATTAAACGACGATAATTTATATTATCTTGAGCAATATTTTCTTTAGATAAATTAATACTTAGATTTAAACCGTAGTTTGTGAATGCTGGAATAGATCGATAAGTCATAGAGGAAATAATGACTACTAACATTATCAAAGCTATCGCTAAAGATGCTTGACCATAAAATCTAAATCTTTTTTCAGCTGATTGTCTTTTTAACATCATACTATTAATATTTTTACTCATATCTTTCTCTATATTTTCTAACTGTAACCATAGCTAAGATATTCAATACCAAAGTTATAAAAAATAAAACTAAACCTAGAGCAAAAGCAGCAAGGGTCTTAGGGCTATCGAACTCTTGATCGCCAACTAATAGAGTAACAATTTGAACTGTAACGGTAGTCACAGCAGAAAGAGGATTTGCAGTTAAATTTGCTGCCAATCCAGCCGCCATAACTACAATCATTGTTTCCCCTATAGCTCTTGATATTGCAAGCAATATTGCTCCAACAATTCCTGGTAAAGCAGCAGGAAATATTACTTTTCTTATAGTTTCAGACTTAGTAGCGCCTAAAGCTAAAGAGCCGTCTCTCAAACTTTCAGGCACTGCGGTCATAACATCATCTGATAATGACGATACATAAGGGATAATCATGATACCCATAACCAAACCAGCAGCTAATGCAGATTCTGTTGAAACTGTAAGGCCGAGACTTTCTCCTGTAGACCTAATAAAAGGACCAACGGATAGTGCAGCAAAAAAACCATATACCACAGTTGGAATTCCAGCCAGTATTTCAAGAATTGGCTTAAAATAATTTCTTACTTTAGGTCTAGCATATTGAGATAAGTAAATGGCTGAGTATAAACCTAAAGGAACAGCTATTAACATAGATATGGCAGTTATTAAAAGAGTTCCTGTAAATATTGGGATGGCTCCAAAACTTCCAGATGACCCAACTTGACCCTCTCTAATAGCTGTTTGTGGAGACCAATGAATTCCAAATAGAAATTCACTAAAACTAACTTGCGAAAAAAATCTAACTGTTTCAAAAATTAAAGATAAAATAATTCCAAAAGTAGTCAAAACAGCAACTATGGAAAAAACAAAGAAAATAAACTTTAATATTTTTTCTACATTTCTTCTGGCATCAAATCTAACATTAAGCTTTTTACCAGCAAGATACGCTAAGAAAGTAGTTATACAGATTATTAAGGTTAAAAATCCAGCTCTATAAAAGAAATAATAATTATATAATGAATTTGCTGAATCGGTCGATAAAATCTCCAAAGATAGGATCGATTGCAAATTATGAATGTTATTTCTAAGAATGCTTACTGAGAAATCTACTTCCTCCTGCCCTAACAAAATTAATGAATTTGGTAGGTGATTCTGAATAACCACTCCCTTAATAAAGCCATCAATAGAAATGAATACAATAAGAAATATGATACAAGGCAATAAACTAGATAAAATTACAAATAGACCATGATAGTTTGGCATTGATCTTAGGGGCTTACCCTGAATAAGAAGAGATTGTGCGCGATTCCTAAAAAATAGAAATGATAGTAATCCAATTAAAGTAATTACAGTTAAACTTATGATTATATCTATATTAATATCTAACCTCTTAATTCAAAGAGAATTAAAGTTCAAGCTCAACTAGGTTTATAGTATTTATTTTTACTTCTTCATACTCATTTTCAGACAAAGGAATTAAGCCCTTGTCTGCAAGATATCCATCAAACCCCATAGCGCCCTCACTTGTAAATTCTTTCGCAAAATTTAATAATGAAGGTTTAATCCTTATATGATTCTTTTTAATATAAAAGTATAGAGATCTAGAAATTACATAATCTCCAGAAAGTATTTTTTCAAATTCTGGTTCAACTCCATTAACATTAGAACCTTGCAATTTATCAGAGTTCTGTTCAAGAAAACTATATCCAAATATTCCTATAGCATTTGGATTAGCTTCAAGCTTTTGAACAATTAAATTATCATTTTCTCCAGCTTCAATATATGAGCCGTCCTCTCTTATAGTTCTTGCAATTCTTTTAAACTCAGCTTTGCCTTCTTTAGAGCTACTCCTTAGGTCTTTTAAAGCAGTAAAAGATTTTGCTCCACTATCCATTGCTAGTTCCACAAAAGCATCTCTTGTGCCTGAAGTCGGTGGTGGCCCAAGAACCTCTATTTTTATATTTGGTAACTCTGCATTAACATCTTTCCAAGTCTTATTTGGATTATCTATTAAAGTTAAATCATTATCATTAACTGGTATTTCTTTTGCTAAGGCAAGATAAATATCTCGGGTTGTCAAATTATACAAAGTACCTTTTTTTGAATTAGCTAGGACAATTCCATCATAACCAACTTTAACTTCTATAATCCTAATCCCATTTTCAGAACATGTATTGTATTCATTCTGCTTTATCCTTCTTGAAGCATTAGTTATATCGGGATATTCAAAACCAATGCCTGAGCAAAAAAGCTTCATACCGCCTCCAGATCCAGTTGATTCAACTATAGGCGTTTTAAATTTGGTTGATCTGCCAAATTCTTCAGCGACAGCTGTTGAAAAAGGAAAAACAGTTGAAGAACCTACGATGCGGATCTGATCATTTGCATAACCCTCTTGTGGTAAAATGAAGGGAGATATTAATAAAGATACAAACAGAACTTTTTTTAAACTTTTTTTCATCCTTAACTCCAGAACTGAACCAAAAACATTATAACTTGTTAAAATAAACCAAAATTAAACTTATATTGCATACCAAACATTATTTCTTCTGTACTTTTTTCTATATTATCATAATTTTTTTCTACATAATTTACATAAAGCTTAACTGGTTTAGCTATTTTATAATCAAATCCAATACCCAAAAGCTCTCCTCCAGATCTAATCATATCTGACTCTCCATACATAAACTTCAAAGGTAATTCTTTTATAAAATCTAATTTTAATGAAACAATATAACCATCATCATCATATCTACCTGTGCTATCTTTTGATTCCTGCCATATGAATCCAATCAAAACTGGATTACTAATAGGAATTGATGCAGTAATTCTAGTTGTATTAAAGTAATATCCTTTTTGAGGTACATCTTGATCAAATGCTAATGAAAAATTTGTATCATTAATTATAAATTTACCTGACCAATTTATCGAGAATGAAAAACCCTCATTACTATCTTCCAATATAGTCATTAGATTAACTTTAAATCCTCTTAGCGAGGGTGTTGTCCATTGAACAATTTTTTGACTCCTGTTTTCACCCCATAAAATATTTTTGATGTCTCCGGATGTATCATTAAATAAATCAATTTTAGCTTGAGACTGTTTTACTGGTGTATCATGCATTCCTACAATAAATTTTCCAAAAGCTCCCTTTAATCCTAAAAAACTATTTCTTTGCTTAAATGCAGGATCCCAATCAATAGGGTCATTTTGTAATTCATATTGAAAAATAACTGATAAACCATTATCAAAAATTTCTGATCCTTTAAATCCAATTCTTGATGCATGAGATTTTATTTCTGATTTTGAACTCTGCTTACCTTTATTGATATTAGAAATTGCTATATCTAATCGTCCGTATATTTCCTGATTTGCTTGAATTGATGAGGATATTATCAATAAAAATATAAAAGTAGAGATTAAATATTTATAATTCATTCCCAACATTTCGTACCTCTAACAAAAAAATTTGTTATTTTTTTTTATGTGAATCACATAACAAGTTTTGTTAGAAAAACAAATACTTTTTTTACTAAAATACAATTTTTGTATAAAATTATTATATGGATTCTCATTTGATATTATGGAGGCATGCGGAAGCAGGCATAGGTATAAAAGATATTAATCGTGATTTAACTGACAAAGGAAAATTAGATGGAAAAAAAATAGCTGAATTATTGGCAAAAAATTATACTAACATGAGTTTATTTTGTTCAAATGCTATCAGAACAATAAATACATCTAATTATTTGGTTAACATATTACCTAAAATCAAAACTTACTATTTTGATAAATTATACTTAGCTACTTCTGATGAAATGATAAATATTATCTATCAAAATTCAATTAATAAAAAAAATATACTATGTGTTGGTCATAACCCTGGGATTCATCAATTAGCGTTGTCATTAGTCAAAAAAAGCTCTATCGATCCTAAATTTGAAAAGATAAATCACAAATATCCCACAGCAGCTCTTGCTGTTATAAAAATTAAAGATGGTAATTGGGAAAACTTATATAGCAACCAAAATGAATTAATAGATTTTATTACGCCTAAAGACTTAAAACACTAATCACAATAGCGGTAAACCCCATAATACTCATTAAAAGAAATGTACCTTGAGCACCTATTAAACGAGGATAATTAGCTCCAGGACTTCTGCTCATTCCCCATGCATGTAATACCCTAAAGATAACAAGTAGACCTCCCATTGTATGAACAATATGTGGATGAACACCTGATATCTCTATAAGAAAAAGAAGAAATAAAGAAAGTGGTACATTTTCGATAAAATTAGATTGCACTCTTTGAACTGTATTATCTCTCCATTCTGGTTCTTTATCTCCTCTTAAACGAACATAAAGGACCTGGTTTGCCAATAGAACGGATAGTAAGATTAATATTCCAGCATATAATAAAGTGATCGATGCCATTATAACGCTCCTAAAATAACAAATATAATACCAATGACTGATAAGCTAATACCTATCCATGCATATTGATCGAACCAAAAAAGCATGAAGGCTTTTTGTGAGCCTTTTTCAGCGGTTGCAGTTTCTCCAGACTTAAGCTGTCTTGGTAATCCTGAAACCCAAAAAATTTGTAGTCCTAACCATAAAAAACCAAGACCTATTGGAATAAACCAAAAATTTTCACCCATGTTTAGACTCCCTTACTCATTTTCATCATGAACCTACTTTTAAAGATATCAGAGGAAGATCAAGAAAAGAAACAAAACCTGGCTCAGCATCACAGACATAAGGTATCGCATTTACCCCATGCATAGCTGTTGAAATAAGAGGATCATCATTCCAGTCATGACTGAAAGAGACTTTCATTTTTGGCACTCCCTCAACTTCTACAGTAACACCTACAGGATCATTCCATTCTGGCGCTGAATCTTCGCTCGCTCTATAAATTGCCTCTTGAATAATTGTAACATCATTAGAGCAATTTCCTGTCCATTTACGTCTTTGTGCAGCAATAGTGCCTTTAGCAATTTTACCTGCAGCAATTTCAAAATCTTTTTCAGCAGTAACCAGTTTTAAATCTTCTTCAACATCTATAACTTCCACACCAATTCCTTCAGCAATGAGATAAATAGCTTCTTTAAATAAACCAGATAACCATGCCTCATAGCGTTCAGCTTCAACTTCATATTCTTCCATAGTCTTACCCATAAGCATCCCATCAATAACGATCTCTTTTGAAGGATAATAAGAAAACTCTGAACTCTCACTTACAATTATTTTTTTAATTTCCTGAGACATCCCAGTCATTGTAAGAGGGACCAACTCAGCAAGCCAACCAGGATTATATCCTGTTCCATGCAAGCTTACTCCGCCCTCTTTACATGCGCGTTCAATTTCATTTAAATAATCTTCTCCAAATGCTTTAGGAAAAAGAAAACCAACGGTTGTAACTACATTAACTCCACTTTTTAAAATTTTAATTATATTGTTTTTATCAAGATCTGGATCCTCATT
>Ga0209404_10000916_pt1 | contig 21662 bp, 16 predicted proteins | sample TroAtlMetagenome_2_FD_187447 | JGI IMG/M metagenome (GOLD analysis project Ga0209404, IMG submission 187447) | Marine eukaryotic phytoplankton communities from Atlantic Ocean - Tropical Atlantic ANT8 Metagenome (SPAdes) (version 2) | ecosystem: Environmental > Aquatic > Marine > Oceanic...
GACCAAGAGAATCAGGACCAAGAGAATCAGGACCAAGAGAATCAGGACCAAGAGAATCAGGACCAAGAGAATCAGGACCAAGAGAATCAGGACCAAGAAAATCAGGACCAAGAGAATCAGGGTGAAGAAACCCTTAATGAGAAGCAAAAAGTCAATCCAGAAACAGGGTACTCTAAAGAGCAGGCACAGAGGCAATTAGAAGCCCTTGCAAACGAGCAATTTTTAAGAGCACTTCCTCGAAGAGGTAAAGCTAGATTCAAAAAAGATTGGTGAAATGATCAAATTATTCAGCATTATCTTTTTAATATTAATCTCCAATCTGCAAATACAGGCAGAACTAAGAGTCGGAATAAATATAGACTCTAATGGTATAATTAGAGAGGGCGCAAAAGTAAAAGTTTCACTCAGTGTCGCAGGAAGCACCAGTCCGGAGGATCCTAAATTAGAAATTCAAGGTGGAGAATTAAATCAAAGGAAAACAGGAAAAAGCTTTAGAAGCAGTGTAATAAACCAACGAATCACTAGTATTACTACACATACATATGAATTAACTGGTTCAACAGGAAAATATAGCATCAAGGGAATTTTCAAATCAAAGGATGGCACCCTTTATGAAACCGATTCGGTAAACCTTCAAATTCGAGAAAAAACCGCCCAAGAAAAAGCTCTCGACCCTAAACTCGTTGTAAGGTTAGCCAAGAATAATCCGTACGTTGGTGAACCTGTCTTGGCAGAAATAACCTTGCTTCTTCAACCTAGAACCCGTCTTTATTTAGAAAGAAATAACATTGCCAGTCTATTTGGTGAAGGAATAAGAGTTAATTTCATTGATGGCCCTAAAGAGGCATCTCCAATCAATAATCAAAGAGCTATGAAATTTCTATATGAGATTTCTTCTCTGAAATCAGGAGATCTTTCTTTAGCCGCAAGTTATACTCCGCTTTTACAAATTCCAAGCGCAAGTGGCAGAAGGCTGGTCGACGAAAGATTCAATCTTAAATCAAAAGTTGTAACAATTAAATCCAAGGAGCTTCCCAAAGAAGGTAAACCCTCTGACTTTTCTGGAGCAATTGGAAAATTTTCATTAGATTTACAAGCAGACCCCTTAAAAGTAAATATTGGTGACCCCATAGCTTTAAGATTTACTATTAGTGGAAATGGTGGCTTTGAATTCATTGATGCTCCATCACCCACTGAAGAGGACGGTTGGAAATTTTATAAACCAACGAAATTAGACTTACAGAGAGGTGAAGGATTAAGCCCCTCTAAACTTATATTCTCACAAAATCTAGTAGCTGAAAGAATCCATACAGAACTGCCAACTTTTAGATTCACCGTCTTCGATTCCGAAAAAGAACAGTACGTAACCCTAATAAGCGATAAGATTCCCGTTCAAATAAGCAAGTCAGGCATAAGCCTTCCTAGTAAAATCTCGAATGTAAGCTCAAATGAAAAACCTTCATCAGTGCCCTTACCTAATAGCGAAAACAAATTATCTGATATTTTAGTTACTCCAACAACAATAACTCCAACTTGGTCAGTTGCCTCAAGCCCTGTATGGAGAAATCGCTCAATTTGGGTCACCAACATCATCCTCATAGGTTTACTAATTGTCGCTTCAATTACTTATAAAAAAATAAAAACTCACAACCAATCGTTATCCGAGAGAACACCAAAGAGAATCATCGCTGAACTGAAAACAGGCAATCTTTCCTCTAAGTTATTTTATACGAATGCATATGAATGCTTTAGCAAACTTGAAAAAGAAAAACGAATTAAGAAGAACAGTCCAATCATAGAAAACCTTATAGAGCGATATGAACAAATAAATTTTAGCCGCAGTAAATTGATCGATATCGAAGAAAACTTTAAAAAAGAGAGTGCTGAAATAATTACAGAACTCACATCAATATCAAAAATTGAAAACATTTAGCATAATAATCTATCTTGCATTAATCCTCGCCAGACCCGAAAAAGTTTTGGGGCAAGATCAGAGTAGCGATGATCTTTTTAGAAGAGCAGCTAAAGAACTTGAAAATAATAATTTTGACCAGGCTCTAAATTATTTTAACACTTTAATAAGTGAAGGTCATTTCGCTCCAGAGCTATTTCTTAAAATTGGAAATGCTCATTACAAAAAAAACAACGTCGGTAAAGCTGTACTGGCTTACAAGCGTGCTAGTCTTCTTGCCCCTAATCTTCCAGAAGCAAGGCAAAACCTTAAATTTTTAAAAGATTCACAAGGTTTTATTAATTTCGAAAAATCAACTTTTCAACTTTTCGTTAATAGAATTCCTTTAAGTGTCGTTTCTTTGATTCTTGTTGCGGGTTTATGGATGATCGGTGCCGGTTTTACTTTCCGCATCTTAAAGCCTAAGTCCCGAACGTCCTCAACAGCTGTCATATTATTCGGATTTTTCATGTTGCTTTCATCATTCTTCACTTCGATACAAAAAGACAGGTCAAAACTGCCACCTAATTCTCATATTATAATTTCTACAAATGCATTAATTAGAAGCTCTCCTAATGACACCGCTTCAACCGTTAGAGAATTATCTTCCGGTAGTGATGTTATTGTTATTTCGGAAAGAACGAATTGGTCATACATAGAGGCGCCTGACAACTTACGTGGATGGATCAGGAAGGATTACATAACTAAGACGTGGCCTTACGAGGTGAACCTTATCCCTTAAAGGTCTACTATTCCCCTTGGCGCCTTCTCAAAAACAATTCCATAATAAGAATCCTTACTGACCTCTGCAAGATAACCGAGAACTGCTTCCACTATTCCCTTACTAAGCAATTCTCTATATGATGCACTTAACAATTTTTTTCTTTCTTCTTCATTAGTTAAAAAACCACACTCAATTAAAGCAGCCGGACCTGAAATCCATCGAGTCATCGCAAATCCCCTATCATGAATTCCTCTATCAGAGGACTGCGTATATCGACACGCTGATGAATGTATAATCTGGGCCAGTATTTTGCTGCGATTATCTATAAATGATTCTTGATCAGCTATACCTAAAGAAATCCTCTGCATTTCTTGTGCTCTTTTAGTTTTACTTTCTGAAAAAAAAGTCTCTACACCTTTGGCAGACTGATGCTCTGCTGCGTTGTGATGAATACTTATAAATATTGTATTAGGATATTGGTTAACAAGGTGAGCCCTATCTTTAAGGCTAACTAATTTATCTGAGTCCCTCGTCAGCATGACGCTAACGTTATGAGCCTTCAAACTCTTTGCGATTTCTTGCGCAAGTAATAAATTAAGATCTTTTTCAAGAACATCATCAACAGCAGTTCCCCCATCTTCACCTCCATGGCCTGGATCTAAAATGACTAGAGGTTCATTAACTAACTCTGCCTTTAATACATTACTCTCATTAATCGATTGCTTAAGATTAATGCTGGCTCCTAAATCTTTAAGGTTATCCCAGGATTTGCTAATCGAAGTCTTTCCGTCTTTATCGATAAAACAAACCCACAGAATCACGAGAAGTCCGATGCTAGCCAAAGCATTTCGTGCCATTTTAAGACAAAATTTGATCATTTTTAACAAAATTTTTAGTAATATCATTAAAAATTCTCATAAATCCAGATATTTAGCTTGTCTTAAGTAAAAAAAGTTTTTAAATTTAATGATGTTAAGAGTATTCCAGCCCGAAAAATTAAAACTCATTAGCAAAGCATTCTTACTTTGTTCTTTAACAGTAAGTTGTAACTCTCTCTCTCAAAGGGGAGATAATGGTTATGCCTTAAAGAAGAAATCAATACATAAACCAAAATCTTCATTTGATATATTTGGCACTAAGAAAAACAAATATCATCAGGACGTTTATGCAATAAGACAGGATTTAACTCATACAAACTCCAGAGTTACCTCACTCGAAGGAAACGTTAGGCAAATAAAATCCCACCCCGTATTATCCTCAAGTAATAGAAGCGCAAACATGACAAATCAAAAGCTCATGAACGCGCAAACACACGTTGTAAGAAAAGGTGAAACTCTCACGAGCATATCTCGTCAATATGGAGTGAGCATTAACAGCATTGTTCAATCTAATGGTTTAACAAATCCGGATAAAATTTTAGCCGGCCAGAAGCTTGCACTAAACTCACAAAGTCCTGTTAATCTAAGTCCTAACATTCAAGAGATCTCCATCCCTATTAATGGTCAATATGTAGTCAAGGAAGGTGACACAATAAGTCGTATTGCTAAGGCTCATGGTATTAGCAATGCTTCCTTACTAGCCGCCAATCAAAACCTTGATCCGAATAATATTTTGGCAGGCCAAAAAATCTTAATTTCTGACAATGCACCCGAACCAAAAATCCAGAAAATTTCTGAACCTGATCCAATTATAAAAGAAGAAGAAAACCCAATTGTCCAAAACCCTGAAAACCCTAACGAAATAATTGCACCCCAAGGTCATGGGTTTTATCAGGTTTCCAGTGGCGACACTTTGCATTCAATTGCTATATCATTTGGAACTGACACAGATAATTTAAGAAAATTAAACAAAATATCTATCACGGAAAGCTCTCTTCAAGTAGGTGACTACATTTTGGTTCCAGTTCCAGATGAATCTCTTTACGAAAGTTAATCACTTACAAATGCTGGATCCGGCAAATCACGATTAATTTCATTAATTTTGTAACCAAAACCACTATTCCCAAGCGTCGAAAGGTCGAGATTACCATCTGTCCGTTTATATATTCCTGGATGAACCTTAGCCTCGGGTAAAGAAGCCTCTGGATAGAACTGCATGGCATTACTTTCAACGCCCATAATAGTACCTGCATTTGCAGCTAATAGAACATGAGGAATCTGCGCCAGCATTGGATTGGTAAGATCCTGAACCATTAATTTTAGACCATTTTCTTTAGCCCAAGAAAGACTTAACATTGCACCAGTGAGAGTTTTACAGGTTTTTAGAGCGACACCATTCCATCCTAGGCTTTTACCAAGCTTTACATAAGTCCAATCATGGGCACTCTCATCTAGATAAATAGATTTACGCTCTGCGACTGAAGTCACATCAATCATATACTTATCCAATTCATATGGGAAAGGTTGCTCTACATAAAGTAGCTTTTCATAAGAGTCTGACGCTTCTTTTTTTAAGGCATCTAATATTGAATTAACATATTCGGGATCCATAACAGTACAGTTGAAATCTGTACTATAAAAATCAACGCCTTCATTATTAGCAATACTGAAAACCTTAAGCATTCTAGCAAAGTCCCAGTCCCAATCAGTTCCCTTAAGTTTGACCTTAAGACATTTTAAGCCATCAGTACGTATCCAGTCACTAAGAACATTAGGGTATCCATCATTAGGTTCATTTCCTATTAGCTCTTCATTATCTAGAGGATCAAGTCCCCCTACTAAATGCCATACAGGTAATTTTGACTTAGGGGGCTCCAGATAATCTGAAATAACCTTACCAGAAAACCTTTCATCATCGAAAGCCTTGCTTAAATCAAAATTTAAGAAGTTCTCATTGAAGACTTCAAAAACCCTGCAGTCATTCATTTTTGCATAAGCATCATATACCGCCAAATCAAAAGCTGAAAAAGCAACCAAGGCGCCGAGGTAAGGTAAAGCCTCCTCGTCTTCGTGACATTTATTATGACTGCTTATAACATCTCCAAGATGATTTCCTATAAACTGATAACCAATATCAAAGGGGTGACCTTCTAAATCTGATTCAATATAAGAAGCCGCTATTAACTTACATACTTCTATCAACCTTTTCTCTCTAATGTGGTATTCAATTGAAGAAGGCCAAACCCAAGCTGCACTTAATGGTGTCTCCCCCCACCCTTCAGCTCTCATACCGTCACTACTCTCAATTTCCACTCTAACCCTTGCACATTTAACAGAGGATAAAATTTGATCACCAAATTTTAGCGGAACCCTTAAATCTACAGGCAAAAAATAAAGCTCTGCCCTAACAACCTTTACACTTTTGCAAATTTCCACAGTCTTATAATTCTCAGGCTAGAAATTCTCAACCTTTTAGCTCGTCTCTTTGACCTTTTTACCATTTCTGGGAGGAGTTCCTATTAAAACAGAGAACCATTTAAACTCTTCAGAGTCACTGAGGGATACCTTCAAAAGCATAGTAAGAGGAACGGCTAAGAACATGCCGGTAATTCCCCATAACCATCCCCAGAAAACAACTGAAAGCACAACGATTGCAGCAGAAATACCAAACCTCTTGCCCAACAACATTGGCTCTACAAAATTACCAAGAACTACATTAATTAATAAGTATCCTATCAGAACAGCAAGCGCCATCCCCGGCCCACCTTTATCATCAATAAGAGCCAAAAGGGTTGGCGGTATACTTGCAATTATTGATCCTATAGCTGGAATATAATTAAATATAAATGCCACCATTCCCCACAAAAGAGCGAAATCGAGACCAAGCCACCAAGTATACAGTCCGGCAAGAAGTCCTGTTACAAGGCTTACTAAAGTTTTTATGCCAAGGTATTTCTGAACATCTTTAGCTGTTTCAGAAAAAGCGGCGAAGTCTGGACCATTAGCTTTTTTCACTAAAGCTAATTTCCGAGAAAAGCCTCCCCCTTCACTAAGAAAAAATATCATTAGGATTACCACAAAAACAAAATCCTTCAAAAAGTCAGCTGCTCCTCCGATGAAATTAAAAACATATGACTGAATGGTAGATATAACTTTCTCAGCATCTATTGTCATATTGTAGTCAAATTCATCGCTTAACCATTTTTGAAATTGCGAAGCTTTGGTCACTAATCTTTCATTATAGTTATCAAAATTGTTTTGAAATTCGGAAACCATATTTAATCCAATGAAAACAATCGGACTAAGAATTCCAAGTCCTACTATAACTGTAAGTAGCACAGCTAAAAACCGAGGAATCCCATATGATCTAAGAAGTTTGAGTATTGGCATACTTATCACCGATAGAAAAAATGCTAAAACGATTGGAACAACTAAATCAGAGGCCAACTTTACACCACCTATGACCACCACAACACAACTCAAGGCTAACAAAAAATTGAATCCCCTATTTACTGGTAATTTTAACTCTGGTGACACTTAATTAAACTATCCTTTATTATATTGATTACCTCAATCAGATTTTCAAATTGACGACTTTTAATTAATTTAGGCACAATAATGGATCAAAACAGACAAATGATGATTAGCAGAATCTAATCATTAGAATTATAATTGATATTATGGCAACTGATTTAGGTCTTTCTGACTCACTAATTACTAAATTATTCGAGGCCCCAACCGACCCTCAAGAATGGATTGATTTGTCATTGAATGAATCTCAAATCCTGCAATTCAAGGAACTTGGATATCTTCACGGAATTAAAATTTTAAATGAGTTCCAAATAAAAGCATTAAGTGAACAGCTTCATGAAATGGTAAATCCAGAGCATGATGGAAATGAATTCTTCTATGAATATCATAGTAACGAATCTGAAGATCCTGAGACGGCTATCTTTCACGCACTCGGAGCTTGGAGAGTACGTCCCGCTTTTCATGATATCTTATGGTGTCCCGCTTTTCAAATAGCTGCCTATCAATTACTCGGAGGAGATTTCAGATTATTTCATGATCAACTTTTTAGTAAACCTCCAAAGCACGGCGGCGTTGTTGCATGGCATCAAGATTATTCATATTGGACTTGGACAACACCAATGAGCCATCTTACTTGCTGGATAGGACTGGATAAGGTCGACCAGGAGAATGGTTGTATGTATTACATACCTCGAAGTCATCAATGGGGGCTTTTAAAAAAGGAAAGCCTTACCGGCAACATGGATGCGATAAGAGACAAACTCACTCCTGAGCAAGTATCCGATTTTGATGACAAAGTTCCCATAGAAATGAATGCAGGGGAAGCAAGCTTTCACCACCCATTACTCATGCATGGATCATATGAAAACCGGTCTGATAGAGGGAGGCGAGCAACTCTAATCAATGTATTCAGTGACGGAGTTGTTTCCAATCGAGATAATGATGGCAGCAATGCACCTGGGGCGGATAATTATCCAAAAGTTCCAAAAGGCGAAAGAATGAGTGGGTGCTACTACCCTCTACTAATGGAAGCTGAAAAATCTTTAGGTGAAATTGCTAACAAAATACCGACCATCAAAGACCTATAACCACACCTTAAGCAAGATAAGCGCTAGGTGCTCCTGAAACTCCAGGAGAGAAAATAAAAGTCTTTCCTGCCAGAGGTTCATCCTCTTCATTTACATCCACTTTTGCAGAAGTAACAAACAATTTATCAAGCCTGTCTCCACCAAATGCACATGAGGTAATCTTACTTACAGGAAAATTGACAACTTCCTCGATCGCCTTCGAATCAGGATTAACGCACATAATCTTAGCACCTCCCCAAAAAGCAATCCAGAGCCTACCGTCAATATCTAATGTCATTCCATCGGGAAACCCATCTTCTTCACTAAATTTTATAAGTTGCCTTTTATTAATGATACTACCTGTAGAAGGGTCAAAATCATAAGAACATACTTGTCTCGTTGGGCTATCAATATAATAAAACAAATCTTGTTCTGGCGACCAACCCATACCATTTGAAACAGTCACTTCTTTTTCTCTTTCAACCAAGCCCTCGGACTCCCTCCAACTATAAAGTGAGCCCAGTGGAGCCTTTTCGTTTCTGTCCATTGATCCGACCCAAAATCTGCCACTAGGATCACATTTTCCATCGTTAAATCTCAACCCTGAGCCTTCATTAGTTTCTGCCAAGACTTTTAATGGAGAACCATTACCATCAATTATGGCAATACTATTATTAATTCCGGAAATCACTTCACCTTCATTTGAAAGAACGACACACCCAGGATTACCTGTTACATTAATAACTTTAGGTCCTGTCTGATCATAAGACTGCCGTAGAACTGTTTGACCAATTATATCAACCCAAAGTAAACTATTACTCTTAGGGTCCCAAAATGGCCCCTCTCCTAATTCACAAGAATAATCACTAAATAAATCAAACTTATCAGACATTTTTTATATCTATCCCTGCAGCCAAAATGCTCTACCTGACAAATGCGCAAGGAATAAAGCTAAAGCTATTGCTAATATCATTACCATTATTGCAAAAATTACAGCCGTCCTTCGACCAGGGCTTGCGGGCTCTTCAAACATAGGGTCATCATCATTAAGAAGAGAAAAATCAAGGATCGCGTCCTCTTCTTCTCTTTTATTAAGCTGCTTCGCGATAGGATTAGATTCCTTCTCGTCCTCTTCTGCGTCTTCTCTATTTTCGTTATATCCTAATGCTATTGCTATAGGGCTGACCTTCAAAGACTCCATTCCATCCTCTTGATCCAAATCTTCAACCACATCGAACACCTCAGTCTCTTCATTGGCTTCAGTAGATTCATTAACACCAAATTCCTTTATACTCGATTTATAACCTGAAGGTAAAATGGACTTATTTAAACGTTCCAAAAATGAAACAGTGGCATTCTTCAGAGAACTCCTTCGCAAATATAGGTACCAAGAAAATATTTGCCCAGCTGAAACTCCAAGGCCCTGTTCTACTCTACCAATTAATTCATCAGAATCCCCTGTAATATCAGAATGACTTCTAATATTCATTGTAGGAATTGTTAAATGTTGACGCACCTTAATTTCGAATGGAGGCCAATTTTTAAGTGGCACTACACTAGCAAGAGAATTCAAGCCATATCCACCAAGCCTTTCAAATTCTATAATGATATTAGATTCAAATAATGACTTACTCAAAGCGGGATTACCATCAAAAGATTCCAACACATCATGAACACGCTGTATTAAAATGATAACCTCATCTAATGACCGGTTAGCAGACCTTTCTATAAATTCCTGAATTGAAAAGCCTGTCACGTAGACTTCTCTAAGAATACAAAAGTCATTGTGCACATCTATTTCTTTAATCTTAATTAAATTAGAATTTTCATCACTGAGACTAAGACCGAGCACTTCGCGTGGAACTATTCTTTCAGGGGGAACCACAGTCACTCTAAAAGTTTCTTGAGTTGATTGATCTTCGAAAAGACTCTGATAATTAGAATGAAAAAAGCCTCTCTGCATTCCCACAAAAGAAGCTGGGAGTGCATGTTCAGGGCGAAACCGTTGAAACATTTCACGCTCTAGAAATGATCGAGGATAAAAAGCATCCCCTAAAAGAGAATTACCCGTGGAGTCAGCACTACGTAATTCCAACAAGATATCATCAATACGATCCATCTGACTTATACGGTTGGCCAAATCTTGCATTTCTGGCGGACAAACCATTGGCTCACTAGGTTCTTGATGGTTAGTAAGAACTTTGATTGTTTGGCAAATCTCATCCCCTAACTGCATATTGCTTTGCCCTTTATAAATAGCACATTCTGGAATTACCACTCGTGTCCTACCCATTCCTGTAACGCACAACCTAGTCGACTCTAATGACGCTGAGAGTCCCCTAGACCTAAGCGCTCTAATGCCTTCTAGAAACTGGATAATCCATTTAATTACTTGATCCGGTGGGACCGCATGAACTCTTTTACTGTATGAGTAAAAATCCTCTCCATCAATAAATTCACTCACAGAGTAAATCTTATTATCCTCATTATTTACACTTGTGACTATGGCTAAATAAGGATGTTTAAGATTAATTAAAACCTTAGATCTTTCGATAAACTCCTCACTTTGATCCCCATTGAAATAGGTAATCTCTACTAAGGATTTCTTATCCTTAGCAAATCCAAGATAAGTTATTTTGTCCTTATCACTGAAGGTCACTAACTCTTCAGAGGATTCGGACATCGCTATCCGATAGTCTTTCATTTATCTCGCCGTTCAGCTGATTGATCTCTCAAACATCAACTATTTTAGGCTTTATCTAATATTTACTTAATAAGGATCGTTTACTCAAGCTCAATACTTGCCGGTGGCTTGGTTGATATATCGTAAAACACCCTATTAATACCTGATACATTATTGAGAATCTCGTTAGATATATTTCTTAGCAATTCTGGCGGTAATTCAACCCAGTCAGCCGTCATTGCGTCTTCACTAATGACAGCCCTCAAAGATACGGCCCATTCATAAGATCTCTCATCACCCTTAACTCCCACCGTTTTAATAGGCAACAAGCCACAATAGGCCTGCCAAACCTTATCATACCAACCACTCTCTTTTAGATGTCTTATAAAAATTGCATCTCCTTCTCTAACAATAGTTAGTTTTTCTGCAGTAACTTCACCAGGAATCCTTACGCCAAGGCCAGGACCAGGGAAAGGGTGCCTATATAATATATCTCTTGGTATACCAAAACTCTCGCCAAGATCCCGAACCTCATCTTTAAAAAGCTCAGCGAGAGGTTCGATGACTTTACCTTCAGCCTGCAAATCAAGAATCTTCTGAACACGATTGTGATGCGTCTTTATTGTGGAAGCCATAGAGCCACTAGTCGCACTCTCAATCACATCAGGATAAAGCGTTCCTTGCGCTAACAATTCAACATTATCAGCTGCATTAAAGAAGACCTCCACAAAAAGATCCCCTATTCTCCTACGCTTCTCTTCGGGTTCATCGACTCCCGAAATAGCATCCAAAAACTTCTTGGATGCATCAATAACTTCTATATTAACGCCTAGTTCCTTAAACTGAGAAACAACCTCTTCAGTCTCATCTTTCCTCATTAAACCATTATCTACATATATGGCTCTAAGCTTGGTACCAGCCTCATTTAATAAAACTGCCAACACTGTCGAATCAACTCCGCCTGAAACACCACAAACTACCTCCCTATCACCGACTTCTTCTCTGACCTGTTCAATTAAATGATCTCTAAATGCTTCAATTTTAAAGCCTGGCCTATCATCTACTAATGATAGAAAATTCTCTAAGACTAGTTTTCCCTCATGACTATGAGTAACTTCTGGATGAAATTGAATTCCAAAGAAATTATCAGAAAACTGAATTGCGACTGGAACATTATCCTCATTTCTACCAATGACGTTAGAGCCATCTGGTAATTGCGTGCAAGTATCTGAATGGCTCATCCATATTTGTGAAGATTCACTTAAACCATCGAATAACTTTGAGCCTTTTTCTGGATGCAACGAAGCTGGCCCATATTCTCTAGTAGTACCAGGCTCAACAGTTCCTCCATGCTTCACATTAAGTAATTGCATACCATAACAAACTCCTAATACTGGAACCCCTAAACTCTTTAAGTAATCAAAATCTACATCGGGAGCCTCCGGGTCAGAAACACTTCTTGGACCGCCTGATAATATCACCCCTTTAGGAGAACAGGTTTTAAGTTCTTCTGGATTGTAGAGCTTCGCAAAATAGCCACACTCTCTTAACCGACGAACGATTAGTTGAGTGTACTGAGAACCAAAATCTACAACTTGAATTTGAGGGTCACTATCCATTCTTTAAATGTCTTTTTTTATTAACTGACGCTAGAATCAAGCCTTTCAATCCATCGATTGATAATTAATTGGTTCCTCGGTTACAACAATATCATGTGGATGACTTTCTTTAAGTCCACCTGAGGTAATTCTTGTAAACTCTGCTTTAGACCTTAGTTCATCTAAATTTGAAGCACCCACATAACCCATACCCGAACGGATACCTCCAACTAACTGAAAGATCATATCAGCCAACCTCCCACGATAAGGAACTCTTGCCTCGACTCCCTCAGCTACCAATTTTCCTGAAGAGTTCTGCCCATATCGGTCTCCTGATCCTTTTCTCATAGCTTTTACTGATCCCATTCCACGGTATTCCTTAAAAGTTCTTCCCTGCCAATTAACCATAGATCCTGGAGATTCTCGGGTCCCTGCAAGCAAAGAACCCAACATGACGAGGTCTGCACCTGCAGCAAGAGCTTTAACAATGTCACCAGAATATCTAATACCTCCATCAGCAATGACCGTGACTCCTTTAGGTCTACATACTTCAGCAACATTTTTAACTGCTGTGAACTGAGGCATTCCAACACCAGAAATAACTCTTGTCGTACATATTGAACCTGGCCCGACTCCAACCTTTATTGCACTCACTCCAGCATTGATTAGATCCTCAGCACCCTCAGCTGTCACAACATTACCTGCAACTACAGGCACTTCTGGGTGACTCTCTTTTAAATCAGTTACAACTTTGATCACTCGGCTAGTATGACCAGTTGCAGCATCAATAAATAAAGCATCAGTACCTGATTCAACCATCGCAGCCGCTCGATCATGGGCATCTTCACCTACTCCTATGGCTGCACCTACTCTTAATTGACCGTTCTCATCCTTAGCTGCGCTGGTATACCTTTGCCTGATTTCAATATCCTTAGTCGTAATCATTCCAGTCAACTTCCCCTTATCATCAACGAGAGGTAGTTTTTCTAGGCGGTGCGTGTAAAGTTTTTCTCTAGCCTCATGATGAGAAACGTTGTCAGCAGCTGAGACAACTCGCTCTTTAGGGGTCATCATCTCACTCACTTTGGTAGACTCATCTTCAACGAACCAAATGTCTCTATTGGTTACCATTCCAACTAAATCTCCTTCGTTATCAACTACTGGAAATCCAGAAACACCATTCTCATTCATAATTGAATGCAATTCACCTAATGTGGTACTTTCACTTACAGTTACCGGGTTGTGAATGACTGTATTCTCTGACCTTTTTACTTTTTTAACGTAAGACGATTGTTCCTCGATTGGGCAATTCCTATGAATAACTCCTATCCCACCTTCTCGAGCTAGAGCAATAGCGAGCTCTGCTTCAGTGACAGTATCCATAGCAGATGAAAGTATGGGTATATTGAGATTTATATCCGCAGCAAGAACTGAACCTATATCCGCTTCAGAAGGTAAAATTGAACTCTTCTTAGGGACAAGAAGAACATCATCAAAACTTAAGCCTAAAGAAAACTCCTCTGCCATGCGCAATAATGTTTGCATAGGCAAAACAAGCAAGTAAATACTGGAAAAATTTTTACTTTATCTGATCTTAGATTGTAAAAACAACGAGTTGAGAAGATTAGAAATTTCCCAAGTTTAACCTAATATTTTCATTTTTTGGCCTTTGAGTAAGAAGCTGCACCGGCAGCAACGGCTAAGTCCCCCATTTCAGCAACCTTAAAGGAAACTGATTCAGAGAGAGCCTTAGAACCATAAGTGTTTACCGAATTTCTTAGCCCTTCTAAATAGAGCTCAGGCATTTTTTCAACTAGCCCACCACCAAGAACAACGATTTCAGGAGCTAATAACTCAACAACACTGGTCACACCGACTCCTAGATACATTATACTTTTGTTCATAATATCTAGGATGTTTTCTTCACCTGCCTCTATCGATTTTTTTATTACTCCACTTTTTACCTTCTTAATGTCTGTACCTGCCGATTCCATTATAGAATTTGCATTGCCTCGTGAAGCCTCTATCGAGCATGCCGATGCAATTCCCAAGCGGCCACATAAGCCCTCCAAGGCTACTGGTTCATGAAGCTTACCCTCTAGCGTCGAGCCTAACATTCTAAATCTTCCAAATTCCATACAAGAAGCACTCTTGCCCCGAAGTATTTTGCCATCATAAACAAAGCCACCACCAACCCCAGTACCAGGAAAGACGCCAAAAACAGAATAGGCACCTCTCCCCGCCCCTAATTGATATTCACCATAAGTTCCAGCATCAACATCATTTAAAACGACAACGTTCTTTCCAATTTTTTTTGATAAGTATTTTCCTATCTTAACATCACTCCAACCCAAATTGGAGGCCTCCCTAAGAACACCTTCACTGAAATCAACTACACCAGGGCACCCTATACCACATGAAACGACATCATCTTTCGTAACTCCTGCAGAATCCATTGCTGACTCTATGGTACTCCATATTCTCTTTAACCCAGCTTTTGAACCACGATGTCCCTCGGTAGGAACGCGAGAAGTTGCCATCACTTCAAAATTTCTATCGAAAACAACGGCCATAATCTTAGTGCCGCCAAGGTCAATTCCGATTGAGATTTTTTTTGCCATTTTATATAAATTTCATGCTAAATGAAAATTCCCAACAATTAAATTAAGATGACGAATTTTCATCCTGCTAGACCTATCCGTTTTTTCTTAGGTTTATGTGGAGAGAATACAGGTTCAGAAACCACTTTATTACTGCCAGCCCTCTTAACTGACTGGCGGTGAAAATAACTCTGCGCCCTAATCGACTTCTCACCTTTTGAAGGTCTATTTCTAATGTATGTCCCATCTGATTCTAGCGTATACGACTGTGTATTATCTTTAAAACTGAATTTAAGGATCTCTAAGAGCCTTTTTTTACATCCCGAATCCTTTATCTCTACAGCTAGCTCAACTCTCCTGTCAAAACTTCTCTCCATAAGGTCCGCACTCGAAATAAACACCTTAGGTTTTCCACTATTATAAAAAGCAAAGATCCTTGAGTGCTCTAAATACCTATCAACGATACTAGTGACTCGTATATTCTTACTGATTTTTTTAAGGTCAGGTTGCAAACAACAAATTCCACGCACATTAAGCCTAACCTTGACACCAGCATAAGAAGCTCTATAGAGCGCAGTTATAAATGCACTATCCTGAAGATTATTAACTTTAATTTCAATGCGTGCCTCTTTCCCGCTTTCAGCATTCTGAATTTCCCTATCAATCAAATCCATTAGGTGATCTCTAAGACCAAAAGGGGCTGCAACTAGATTCTTCATCTCAAGTAACTTAGACCCACCCGTCAAAGCGTTAAATATAGAAGCTGCCTCATATCCATACTTCCTCCTGCATGTCATATAACCAATATCAGTGTACAAACCCGCAGTGAGTTCATTATAATTGCCAGTTCCAAAGTGAACATACCTTTTCAAGCCATCACCCTCATTTCTTACAACAAGGGTAACCTTACAGTGCGTCTTATACCCTTTAACCCCGTAAATTATCTGGGCGCCAGCCTTTTCAAGCTCCTCTGCCCTCTCTAGATTTCTTGCCTCATCAAACCTTGCTTTTAATTCAACAACAACAGTTACCTGTTTACCATTTTCCGCAGCTTTTATTAGAGCACTAATAACTCTGCTGTTTTTTGCGGTTCTATAAAGAGTTTGTTTTATAGCCAAGACTTTTGGGTCTTTCGCTGCCTGTTCTACAAAATCTATTACTGGCTCAAAGCTATCATAAGGATGATGTAGCAGTATATCTTCTTTGGAAATAGCCTTAAAAATATTGTCTCCACGACTCCAATTCCTCACAGGCATAGGATTCCAAAAATCAACCTGCAAAGACTCATACCCTTTGGCAGAAGCCAACTCTATAAAATCACCGAAGCCTAAAGGCAACTGAGTTGAATTAATTTGCTCTGGCTTAGCCTGCAATATTTTTTTCAGCTCACTCGCTAAATTTCTAGGAAAGTCATTAGATATATCTAATCTAACACAGGCGCTATGTTTTCTTTCTGCAAGCACATCTACCATTTCCTTTGCAAGGTCATGCGCTCCTTCATCTTCAAGTGATATATCAGCATTGCGAGTGACTCTAAAAAGCCCACAACCTTTAACTACTTCCTCAGGAAAAACCTGCCCAACAAAATTGGCTACGACATCCTCCAATAAAATAAAGTTAGTCTCACTTGAACCGGGCAGCCAAATAAACCGATCTGCATTACTTGGAATCGGGACCACAACATGTCTTCTGGGATTATCCTCAGCTGCGTCAATTTCACAAAACAATGAAATACAAAGACTCGGAAGGGTGCTGGATCTACGAATTTCTTCATTTGCAATAACTGGAGTCAGCAACGGCATGACTTTTTCTGAAAAATATTCAGCAACATAATCCATCTGCAAATCATTCAGTTGGTCAACGGTGACCCTTCGAATTCCTTCCTCATTTAAAGCTGGAAGTATTTCATTAGAGAAGCATTTCTCAATATCATCCAGCATGATACCTACTCGCTGCCTTACTAGCATCAATTGTTTGCTTGGGGTCAACCCAGCAGGGTCGGATTTTCTCTTGCGAGAACTACGTAGAAGTTCAAGACCTCCGACTCTTACCATAAAAAACTCATCTAAGTTTGAAGCAGTAATAGCCAAAAACTTTAACCTTTCCAATAAGGGGAGATTTTGGGCTTTTGCTTCATTTAGAACACGTTGATTAAACTCCAACCAACTAAGTTCTCTATTTATGTATGGAATATCCATTGATTAAAAAGGAATATGATTTTGACACATTTGTTACAATTCAGGAAATTATAATTACGAGAAAATCAGTATTCACATTTCCATCTCAATCAGTATTCATATCCTTTTACATGAATACTGTTGCGATAAGTCTACTTTGTCACTATTCAACAACTTAAATATTAACGAGTCAATACGTTCACTTTTAGAATTAGAATCGATTGACTCTATATGCCGAATTTAATTATGAAAATTAATTTACAGAAGGTAGCTCTATTCTTAAATCTGTAGAGCTTAGAATACTCCCCTTCTTATAATAGATTTCTCATTGATTGGATTTAATAACGAGCAAGCGTTTTACTTAAGGCATTTCCTTTTAGTTAAGGAATTTAACAATGGATTAAAGTTTAATTACCCTTAATTTTCAATTGGCTGAAAATAAATTTTTCATTTTTTATAGGCATTTTTTCTTATGTGACACTTTCGTCACATTTGTGACATTGTTGACGCCCCTAGAATGGAATAAATGACTAGAATTAAAATTTTAGCATTAATAAAGTAAAATAAGGTCATGACATTTTTTATAATCTTAGGGAGCCTCGGAATCTTTCTTTTCGGCATGAAAGTTCTTAGTGAAGGCATCCAGAAAACTGCTGGTGAAAAAATGAGGCAAGTTATGGCTACAATGACTCACAATAGGTTGGCGGGTGTCGGCACAGGGTTTTTTACTACATGCCTACTACAATCATCCTCAGCCACAACAGTCATTGTCGTAAGCTTTGTTAATGCTGGCCTTTTAACATTAGTTGAATCAATCGGTGTTATTATGGGAGCGAACCTAGGAACCACTCTGACAGCCTGGATCATTGCAATTGTTGGAAAATTTAGCCTTGCCAAAGTAGCTCTCCCTATAATTGGAATCGGAACTCCCTTTATTTTTATTGGAAAGGGAAAGTGGAAGAGCATGGGTGAGATTTTAATAGGCTTCGGACTTTTATTTTATGGTCTTGGAGCCCTAAAGGATGCGGTTCCTGATGTTAAGAGCATGCTCGCCAGCACCGATCCTGTAATCGTTCAAAAAGCTGAGAGTTGGAGAATGTTCATAGAAAACATTAGCGGAAAAGGTTACTTGTCATTACTAATGTTCTTAGTCGGCGGAGTATTCCTGACAATCGCTGTTCAATCCTCTTCTGCTGCAATGGCAATCACTGTCACTCTAGCCCTAAACGGTTGGATTGGGTTCCAAGAATCCTGCGCAATCGTTCTTGGTGAAAACATCGGAACGACGGTAACCGCTTACCTAGCTTCACTGGGCGCAAACACAAACGCAAAGCGTGCCGCCAGGGCTCATTTCACATTTAACATTATAGGAGTTATATGGATGCTTTTGGCGTTCTATGCTTTTATACCTATGGTAGAATCAATCGGCAGCAGCCTTCCTGATTCGTTCAGAACTGAAAAACACTCAACACCAATAGGCTTTAATCTAGCCATTTTCCATTCTCTGTTCAACCTTCTAAACATTTGTTTATTAATTGCTTTTGTTCCCTGGATTGCAAAACTTGTAAAGAAATGGGTTAAAGATGATAAAACTGATTCTGGGACCAGACTACAATTCATAAGTCAGAACCTAGTAAAAGTTGGAGAAATGAATCTCCCTGAAGTGCAAAAAGCAGTTGGAGGGATGGCTGACATCACTCTCAATATGTATGAAGATTTCGAAAAAATATTTTCCGATCGAACAGCCGATCTTACTGCAGCAGTTGAAAAATCAAAAAATCTTGAAAATGATACTGACCAGTGCATGGCTGACATAACGCAATATCTAATTAAGCTATCTTCAGCCCAGCTTAGCGGCCGCAATGCAGACGAGGTCAGCTCTATGATTAGAACAGTTTCCGAATTAGAAGAAGCCAGTGATTGTGTTCATAGACTGGTCATGTTGACGGATCGAAGGAACCGTAAAGGGCATAGCCCGTTTTCAGATGAAATCACTATAGAGATCAAGAAATTCACAAGTCTAGTGGGAGAGTTTCTAATCTTTACTCGCAATAACTTGACTGAACAAACATCTGAAGATCTCCTCAAGAAGGCTAATGAATTCGAATCCTCTGTAGACAGCATGAGACGCACCCTAAACAAATCATGTCTTGCAAGAATGCAAAAGGACGGAGACTTAAAGAGAGAAATGCTACAAATAGATATTAATAATCAGCTAGATAAAATTTCAAATCACTGCCTCAATGTTATCCAAAGCATCACCGGTACAGTTGATTAATAATTTAGAAATTAATCCATAAAATAACACTAAAAGGATTCTTTTGTACTAGTTTAGGTTGAAACATCTTCTCCTGAATTATTGCATAATTGTAACTTTTAATCATTTTATTGCACGCTATACGGTGCAAGTATAGTGACTTTATGTATAGTGTGTTAATAGCAGAGGACGAGAACGACATAAGAGAGCTAATAAGTTACAATCTTGAACGTGAGTCTATTGATACACTTTTAGCAAAGGATGGATTGGAAGCACTGAATGCAGCCAAAGAAAGAGGGGCAGATTTAATTATTCTTGATTTAATGTTACCACTTATGGATGGGTTTTCTGTATTCAAAGAGCTTAGACTTGATAGTAGAACAAAAGATATTCCAGTTATAATGCTGACAGCTAAAGCTCAACTCGATGATGTTATAGCAGGGCTTGAGATGGGAGCAGATGATTACTTAACCAAACCCTTTAGTCCCAAAGAATTAGTACTTAGGGTAAAAGCTTTACTACGTCGAGTAAATACGACTTCAAGTAAATCGATCTTAACTTCAAACAAATTACGATTAGATAAAAATACTCTTGAGTGTTTTGCTTCTGGAAAGAAAATAGACCTAACACCAACTGAATTTAAACTACTTCTCCTAATGGTAGAACGAGAAGGAAGCGTACAAAACCGCATTGATTTACTCAGGGAGGTTTGGGGATATCGCGACACAGCGAACTCAAGAACACTCGATACACATATCAAAAGATTGAGGGAAAAATTAGGTGAATTATCACGTTGTATCCAAACCATTAGAGGTGTTGGGTATCAATATAAAAATACTGCGTGAACAATCTCTACATCACCCTCATTATTCTATTAGGAATCCTTTTGATTTTTCAAACTCTAGGTAATAAGGCAAGACTCAGAAAACTCGTCCAAGCCTTAAAGGAAAATGATAGAAAACTTCTGAATGAAAAACTATCTTTTGGATCATCACCTACCTACAAAGATCTCGAAAAGCAAATAATCGAGCAAATCTTTGAGGCTGAGAACCTAGAGAAGAGGGTTGTCCGAAGAGAAGACTTAATTTCTTCAGTCGTCGATGGACTAAGCGACGCCGTCATTGTGTTTGACAAGAGTTTTAAAATTAGATTTACGAATCCTAGTGCCTGCAGGCTTTTCGGTTGGGCATCTCCCCCACTTGAATTAAATGCTGTAGAACAAATGAGTAATGATAAACTCATTAAACTTATTGAAGATTCTTTCACGAATCCTAAAACTGAAACTATTGAAATAAAGCATAAACCTCTAGGTTCACAGGATTTACTTCCAAGAATTCTAGAAGTTGAATTAGCCCCATTGACTCTCAATGAGAACAAATCGGTTAACAGAGCAAGACTTGTACTCAAAGATGTCACTGATGCCCGAAACCTTGACCTTGTAAGGAAAGACTTTGTAGCCAATGCCTCTCACGAACTCCGTACGCCTCTTACTATTATAAACGGATACCTAGAGAATCTAATTGAGGATAAAATTGAAGACAAAGAAATGTCTATAAATTTTCTCGGTGTTATGCAAAAGCATGGCCTTCGTCTTGCAAGAATAATTGAAGACATGCTGACAATATCGAAGCTTGAATCTCATTCTGAAACTATTCAGATCAAACCATTTAACTTATTATCTTGTACCGAAGAAGTAATCGCCAGACTAGGACCCTTGATAGATCAAAAAGAAGCGAAGCTAGATTTAGTATTTCCAGATAATAACATTATCAACGGTGATGTCTTCTACTGGGGACAAATTCTTTTTAATCTTATAGAAAACGCCCTCAAAGAAAACGAAGAGAACGGCATCGTGATTACCGTTTCTCTAATTCATGAAGATACATGCGACAAGGTTATCGTATCTGACAATGGTGTCGGAATTCCTGCAGACTCTATAGATTTTATTTTTAAGAGATTTTACCGCGTTGACCAAAGCCGTGGAGCTGAGAAAAAAGGAACAGGACTAGGCCTCTCCATTGTAAAAAGAGCAATTGATGCGCATCGGGGTGATATTTCGGTTAGTAGTACACCTGGCATTATCACATCCTTCACAATTACATTGCCTAAAGTTCAAAAGGACAATGAATTTTCTGTTGAGTCACTATCTCAATAAGAAAAATAAAAAAACAGCTCCAATCGCCACCATAGAAATAC
>Ga0209404_10000919_pt1 | contig 21638 bp, 8 predicted proteins | sample TroAtlMetagenome_2_FD_187447 | JGI IMG/M metagenome (GOLD analysis project Ga0209404, IMG submission 187447) | Marine eukaryotic phytoplankton communities from Atlantic Ocean - Tropical Atlantic ANT8 Metagenome (SPAdes) (version 2) | ecosystem: Environmental > Aquatic > Marine > Oceanic | place...
ATTTACTGCAACTGGCAGCGGAGGCCGTCGTCTGAATACCTCGAGTAACCTCCTATCTTCTCCTGCGGAGAAAGATTCCACCGAGAGCTAGGATGGCTAGCAGGGATGTGCTTGGCTCCGGGACGCCTACTGTGATCGCGCCCCCGCTGTCCTCAATGGCCCACTCATGAATCAGGCCCCCAGATTGGTTATTTTCCTGAAGGGTGACTCTCATCCATCCGTATGCCGTGGTGTTGTCTTCGAGAACAAGGGAAAAGCCAACATAACCGGGGGTGTCCGGAGTGAATTCAGGGAAGTGAGGATTGGGATCGCCAGAAGCACCAAATCCTGTGGCTACAGTAGACGCGCTGTTCACGGTGTCACCGATGCCGAGCTGACGCAGGGGGTCGACGTTACTGGTTCCGGTTCGCACTGGTTGCCAGCTCGGTACGCCAGCGGTCTGGTCCGCATCATTGGTGACCGCTCCACCTCCAAAGATAAAGTTGGCGTCACCTCCCGAAAGGCCCGCAGCAAGGACGGACGTGTTGCCGGTTTCAAGATCTACTGACACGCCCTCGAAGGTTGTCGGTATGGGGATGTCCTGACGAGGAAACCAGAGGATAGCTCCTTGTGCCATTGCGGTCATTCCCACGATAAGAAAGGCTGTAAGCGCGCGTGTCATTAACTTTGGTTGTTTGAGAATTCGGTGAAACTTGGTTCAAGTCGAGAATTAGTTTTCAACAGGCAGGATGACCTCAATTTGGGGAGCAAATTGGACCGAGTTTCGGCCGAATCGGGCCTTGCCACCGCTATCTGGAAGGACGAGAGGCATTTTGAGCTGCACTGCTTCGATAGCCGCTCCTCCGTCCCCAATGCCTGTTGCGATGACAGTAGGAGGCTCGGTCGCGTTCTCGAAGGTTCCGAGATCCCGGCTGAACTGATCCGTGAAGACCAGTCCGAGAGCGCTGGAATCGGTCCTCCGGGTGTAGCGCATGTAGACTTCTCCAGTGGCAGGGTCGGGCCAGAAAGTCAGGCCGCCGAGTTGAGTGATGGTTCCGTTGGCCCCGGGATTGGCTACTTCAAGAGTATTTGCAGCGCTACTCACACCTACAGGATCAAAGCCGTAGGCGAAGTCCAGGAAGTTGGAGAGGCCGTTGCCGTTGGCGTCATTGTCTTCGGCGCCATTGCCGGAGTTGTCGGCGCTCCCAAAGAAGGCCAGTCGCCACGCGGCCTGAGGACTGAGGGCATTTCCAGTAGCGCGCACGTCATCAAGGTAAATGCCACCGTTCACTCCAGTATTGGTGCTCCCAGAGACCCGGAAGATGACCTGAGTGATGGAGGCAGCACTGCCGGCGTAGGGCAGTTCATTGGTAGTGGTATCTGGTGCCGGGCTGGCTCCGAGAGGATACTTCTCAATCTGCACACAGTATCCTGTGTTGGTGAGAAGGATCCGCACGTTCGACATCCGGTCCTCATTGTAATTCCCGCTGTTGTTGAAGTCCTCTACATTGCCGATGGGAGTCAGAGTGCCATTGCTGTCCACGTGGAAGAGTTGCTCGTGGTTGGCGCCGTTGTTGTTGGCATCGAGGAAAAGTTCGAAGGACTTGTTACCAGCGGCGTCAAGACCAAGTATCGTGGTGCTCTTTACGATTGAGTTACCCTGTGTCCGTCGGGTGGCGAGATCGAAGGAAACCACGCCGGTGTTTGAACCGGTGAGATCGACGCCTCCGTTGAACCGCGCAGTGACGTCTGTGGTAGTGCTTGGTCGGTCAAGGCGAAGAGCGAAGTCTGCGCCGTCACCTTTGACATCGGCGCCGGTCTCAAGGAAGACGCCCGGGTCGTTGCCATTTGCATCTTCTGTGAAAATATTGGTCCAGCTACCAAGCGAAGTTCCGAGGTTGGCTGCAGCGGGCGCGTCTCCGTTGAGCAGGGTGCCTCCGGGGGTAGATGCAGCGTCAATTCCTTCGAAATCGGCATTGAAGACGACCACAGCAGATCCATCCGCAAGGGTTGCAGTCGCGCTATCGGCCGCGCCGATAGCGCCGAGGCTGGGGTTCGCGATCGTGATCGTGAGCGCTTCGTTGCCCTCTTGCACCGCATCATCCAGTGCGATGAGGCTCAAGGTCGTGGCAGTCTGGCCGGCCGGAATGGTGAGTTGACTGGCAGAATTGCAGTAGTCTTCGGGACCGGCATCACCGCTGGCAGCGATGTCCACGGTCACTGCAACGCTGGACGCAATGTTAGCGCTGACGGTGAAGTCTGCGGCAGAGCCTTCCTCGGTATTGCCCGCCGGGGTGGCGATTGTAAGGACCGGAGGGCTATCCGAGTCGTCGATTGCAACAGCGGCCGATGGGCTTGCACCAACCACAGCGTCTCCACTGACGCTGTCTACGGTGACAGTGACATTTTCTGCTCCCTCATAAAGAGAGTCGGCGATGGTGGAGAGGCTGAAGGCAAACTCCGTGTTGCCGCTAGCCAGAGTGACAGTAGCACTTCCGTTGAAGTCACTTCCATTCTGGGCCGTGCCGGCGTAGCTGAGAGTCGCTTCCACATCTGACGTGAGCTGAAGACTGGAGGTGATGAGAAATGAGGCATCGTTGCCTTCGGTCACGCTGGCTTGATCGGCGGCAATATTAATCTGAGCGTCCGTGTTGGTTCCGTTGACCGTCACGCTGACAGTGGTCGCGCCATTCAGGCTGGTATCAAGACTGTAGGTAAAGGTGTCGACCACACTCAGGCCAACCCCGAGGGTGTCAAAGGCACCATTGGCGTCGTAGGTGAGCGAGCCATCAGCCGCGAGGGCCACGGTAGCTCCGGACGGCAGGGTCACGGTCGTGGTTCCCGGAACGAGGGTGGTTTCCCCGGCCAAGCTGGTGATGTTACCCACCTGTGCGGCGGCAGGTGCTCCGAAGATCGCGTCGAGGTTGGCGGTGAGCTCAGCAGCGCTCAGTGCGCTGTCATAGACCCGCACGATGGAGATCTCTCCATCGAAGCGGTCGTTGGCCTCATTGAAGTCAGGAATATCAGTGGTGCCGAAGGCCCCAAGGAAGGGCGAGACATTAACGTCTCCACCGGTTGTCCCTTGCGAACGGCCGAGTCCCTCATCGTCAGATCCGGACCAGTCGACAACATTGCCAGCTTGCCCGTTCAGGATGTTGATTGCGCTTTGGGAGTCAATAAGCACTCCATTGACGTAGAGCGACAGGACGTCGGTAGCGATGTCGAATGAACCCAGCACGTGAACGTAATCTCCACCGGCAATTCCATTTGAGGGGATCGTGGCAATGGCTTGAGCAACCTGAGTGCCGTTTCCGATGGTCAGAATGAGCTGGTCATCGATCAGAATCAGGGATGATCCAGTGCCGTTTCCACCGGAGCCCCAGATGGGCTCTGGTCCCACGTGGTCATCTGGTCTGATGAGGGCTTCCACCGAGAAAGAAGAGGTGCTGAAGTTGCCACCGTAAAGGTGGTTGGCGGCAGTGGTCTGGTCGGTATCTCCAAGGAGGCCACCGCTTCCGGTCCCCGAGAGGTCATAGGCGTGGGTGATTCCGGGAGGTGAGTTGTCCAGGGGGGTGAGCAGAATTGATCCTGATCCTGCATTTTCCATGGTGACCGAGTTACCTGAAGTGGTGTTGCTGTTGTTCCAGCTGCCATCGGTGTTTGCGGCCGCGGGATCACTTGCATTGAGGTCAAAGGGTGCTCCTGCGGTAGAGGTTCCGAGGGCGCCGCCGACGCTGTCGTTGGCGAGCGCTGCGATGACCGCGCTACTAGATCCGGTCGCATCGATGGTTGCAAAATCAGGGCTGGCTCCAGTTTCACCGGAGGTTGTGAAGGTAATAGACGCCGAAGAGGTTGCCGTTCCATCCGTGACCTCATAAGCGATGGTCTCGGAGGTGCTGGCCCCGACTGCGAGAGCGCTCAAGGAAGCAGAAGTGGAGGGGTCGTAAGTGAACGATCCGTCCGCATTGACGATGAGGGTTGCGCCTTCGGGAGTAACAAGAGTCCCGGGAGCTCCTCCAGCCACAGAGCTGACTGAGAGGGCGTCGCCAGAGTCTGCATCAGAGTCATTGCTCAGCAGGTTTCCGCTGGTAGCGAGGGTTTCCCCGCTGGATGTGGTCTCGTTGGTTGTGACCGGGGCATCATTCAGTCCAGTCACGGTGATAGTGACGGTGGCGGTTGTCTGCTGGTTGAAAATGTCCGTCACCGTGTAGGTGAAGGTGTCAGCGATCTGCTCACCATCATCGAGGCCCTGGAGGGCATTGGACCCGGACGGGTCGTAGGTGTATTCCCCACCTGCGGTGACTGTAACAACTGCGCCATTGGCGCTGGAGGCATCGAAGTTGATGATGGAAAGGGAGCTTCCGGTGTCATTATCCAGAAGGGAGGCTCCTGCATTGGAGGCTGAGGTGTCTTCGTCGGTAGAGCCCGCATCTGCGCTCAGGGCCGTCTGGGCCCCCACGTTAATTGTGAAGGAGTCCGAGACCGCATTCCCGCTGGAATCCGTTACTGTGAAATCGAATCCTCCAGACGCAGGGTTGGCTCCTGCATCAAAGGCGAGCAGCTCTCCGTTGATGTCGGCCTGAGTGAAGGCGTCACCAGCGGCAAGGGCAGCTCCGCTCAGAACGAGTGTTCCGCCTGCAGGCGCAGTGTCGACGGTGTAAGTCAGGGCGGAAGCGGCATCGCTGATGTGGATGGTCCGAAGGCTGGCTTCGGTGATAAGGGTGCCTGTCGAGTTGACCACGGCGTTCAGGGGTAAGTTCACCCCCACGACGGGAGCGGTCGGGGCGGAGGAAATGCTGCCGATATTGAGAGCCTGCAGGCCGATCGAATTCGCAATCAGGGAATTGTTCAGTCCGAAGCGGGCCGTGGTAGTTTCCACAGCGTCCCCTTGGCTGAGGGGAAGGACTGCTCCTGCCCAGTCCCCAGAATCCCGGGAGCGGTCGCCGCCGTTGCCAGCAGTGCGGTCGCGCTGGTAGGCTCCTCCATTTCCATAGGAAATCTTGCCAGCAGTACCTCCATTCGGGATGGTCTGGAATCCTTGGCGGGTAATGGTCCGGGCTTCGCCGGGAGGGGTGTCGTAATCGTCAAGGAAATGGGAGGCGAGGAAGAGGTAATCCCCGTCCTTATTCACGGTCACCTGAGAAACGCTGGATCCGGCGTCGTAGCTGAAGGAGGCGTTTGAAACTGGAGAGACGTCTGACAGGTTCAGAGGAGTCTCGGGGTTGCCTTGTGCAGCACTAATTTCCTGCGAGGGGCCAGAAAGGCGGATCACCTCTCCGTAATTAGGAAGCTTGAGGATAGTCAGGCCGGTCAGGGCGGCCTCAAGTGCGACTGCGGTGTTGGTGGTGGCTGGATTGTTGTCCCGCAGCACTTCCACGTTCAGAACGCTGTTGTCTGCTGTTGTCTGGATGATGGTGCCAACGGAGCTCGCCCCGGTCACCATAAGACCGCCAAGACCGTCCCCTGAGCCCGAATAGCGAATATAGACCACCGTGGAGGAGTCCTCTACGGGAGTTCCGTCGAGGGCGAGTCGCTGGGTGATCGCCTGGCGGTGGCGGTTCCCGCCGCTGATCCGGAAGCCGGTGTTAGCGAAGACGAGATAGCGTCCCGCTTCGTCGAGGGTAATATCGCCGCTTCCACTAGTATGTGTGAATCCCGCGTCGATTTCGTCCTGCACGTCATAACTGACTGTGGAGGGGCCTGCTGAGGTATTACTCATCAGGTTAGCAGCGTTGGCACTGGCGCTCAGGCGCAGGTAACTAAGACTGTCGTCGAGTTTAACAAGCTGAAGGTCAGCATCCTGCTGAGCGATTCTTAGTTGAGCATTGTTATCAGTGCGCTTCGATTCAAATCCTACAGAGTCGCCTTGGGCTACCTCTACGATCGAGCCACCGCGGACGAAATTATTGTTGTTGCTGCCATCACGGGAGTAGCTCGAGGCCGCACCGTAGGAAATGGGCGAACCATTGATCAGGATGGTATTGTCGAGACCGGCACGGCTTGCAATTCCGGGATCGGTGTTGAGGTAGCGGGTGCCGTAGATGACGAGGTGGTGGCCGGCCGTGAGGTTGACGGCTCCACCGGCTTGGAGATCGAAGCTGCCGGCGGTATCGTCGACTGCGGTGGTGGCAAAATTATGAGCGACAGAATTTCCCAGTCCGGGCTCGATACTGGCTCCGCTGCCAATCGTGTAGACGGCGCGATCACCCGGGGTGCCGGAGGCTGCTAACTGCGCGTCAGCGGGTGGGCCTGCGATCAGAACTACGGCGGCAATGTGGGTCGCAATGACCCAAGAATACAAGGTTTTCATTTGTTGGAGGGAGTCGGTGTGTCGGGCTGGATTCACGGCTATTCTATGGAACAAGCGCCTTCCGAGTTTCTGAGTGGAATTCTCGCCATTTCATCCTGAGGGTCAAGGGTTCTCGAGGCCACTGGAGGGGATTTCGTCACCTCCCTCTGGACTGGAGTGCCTGCAGACGATGGAGGGCGGAGGTCAAACCTTTCAGGTAGGCCGAATTGACGTAAAAAACCTATTTTCTTAGTGTTTTTCGAAGGAAGTAGGAGCCCGGGATATAGATCTCCGAGATCGGGTCCAGAAGGGGGCGGGATCGGTGAGGTGCACTAGGGAAGTCCCTACAAAGGAGCAGTAGGGAGCGCTGGAGCCCAGCGAGAGGCTTTTCGGGGGTGATCCGAGGCTATTTTGAGCCGGTCTTCAGCTCACGAATTTTGAGATTGCGGAAGCTGCACTCACTGCCGTGATCGGTGAGCATGAGGCGGGCAGTCAATTTCTCTCCAAACTTCGCCACCTTCTTGAACTTACTGGAGGCCACGTTGGAGAGGACATCTTCGCTGCCGCAGATATACTCCAATACTTTCCGGCCATTCAGCCAATGAGTGACCTTATTGGCCTCTACCCTGATTCGGGAAGAGTTGATCTTTGGGTAGAATCGCACCGGCGGAGGATCAGCTGGTGCGAGGACAGCGTAGAATCCTCCGGTAGAGCTCTTGCTGGGCTTCTGCTCTACCTTGGCCAGCATCTGATACTCATGGCCGAGATTGCCCCGGGTTTCATCGACGAAGTATTTGATTCCGTTGTTTCCCCCGGATTCCATTCGCCATTCCCACGAAAACTCAAAGTTGGAGAATTCTTCCCGGGAGACGATGTTGCCCGGCTTGTCCCCGGCCCGTTTAATCAACCACCCTTGCGAGACCTCCCATCCGCTGGCGGGAGGAGCATCCTTCCCAAAGCCACGCCAGGAGTTCGCAGATTTTCCGTCGAAAAGAAGACGCCAGCCATCGGCTCGTTCCTGCGTGGTAAGGGTATTGGGGCTGGCCTCTCCTGCGTGAGCTGCCGGCACGGAGGTGAACAGGAGAGAGAGAAAGAAGGTTGCGATTTTGAGTTTCAGGAAATGTCTATTCACCGGATTTTGGAGGAAGGAAAGATATGGTGTCCCCGTGGCGGGGCTGGTCCAAGAATATATTCCGTGCTCAGCGGAGTTCGACGCGCAGGCGAGCAAATCTCACTGAGTTTCGCTGGGAAGCAGGCATCGTGAAGCGGTAGAGGGTAGCTCCATCGGAGCCGGCCTCCCGGGAAATCAGAGCCTCGGTGGGGGCATCGGTCCAGGTGCTAAGATCAGGGGAAAATTCCACCCAGATCGTGGCGTCGTCCGCTGCGCTACGGGCTCGGAAGGAGAGGATCGGGAGATCATCTGCTATCGAGAAATGGAGGTCCGAATCTTCTGTAAGTGCATAATCAAGAATTGATTGCGAATCTCCTACGAGGAAAGAGATGGAGTCTGAGGAGCTTGGGTTTCCCCCGGGAAGGATGCTGGAGCGCCAACTGAGAGGGTTGGAAGGAGAGGATTCCCCGGGGGCGACAAGAATGAGGCTTTGTCCAGTCTCGTCCGGGGCTTGTGGCCAAGGGTGGGAATCGCGGTATCGGAAGTCGAAGATCGTGGAGCCGTCGCGGGTCAGCAAGGTAATGCGCTCGCCTCCGTTGGAGAGGCGCGTTCCATTTGCGAAGGATCCGGCAATGGGCAAACCGAGACCATAGGCAATTTCGAAAGCGGTGATATTCTCGACGACGAGCGTGCGTTCGCCTGGGGAGAGGAGGGTGACCTCGGGGAAGGTGAACGCAATGCCATTGGTGAAGGAGAGTCCAGTCAGGTCCACCACCTCATCTGAGATATTGATCAGCTCGAGGAACTCGGTAGGAGTATCTTCGAGTGGGTGATAGTGCACTTCGCTGATCGCAATGTGTTCTGAGGTTGCCGGGGTTCCTACCGTAAAGATGGCAGTAGTCAGTGCTGACCATGTTCCGTTTCTTAATGCCCGGGCCTGCAGACGGGTGCTTTCTCCGAGTGCAAGGGGGAGACCATTGTAAACTTGGGCGGAGGGAGAGACGCCAGCAGGAATGGTTCCGGTGGCTGCTACCAGTTCGGGAATGAAGAGAAGATCATTGCTGTCCGATTGCTGGTTCATGCAGTGAACGGCGAGCACGTTGGTGCCAAGTCGCAGGCGATTGATGGAATTGCTGAGATTGAAGGTGCTGAATTCGACCGCTGATCCGTCCGGGTGGGCAGCAGAGGCGTGGGAATTCCAAGCAGGATTGGCGGGTCGATTTGCGGAGGCCGCCTCTCCTCCGTTCAGGTAGGCGATAAACCCGTCATCATAGCGTGCGCGCAATGTCAGGGAGGTGATTGCAGCCAGCTGGACTCGGTCCTGAATTTCGAACTCCCACCGGGCGTAAGCCGAGGAGTTCAGAGAATGCATTTCACTCAGGTCGATCCCGAAAAGGCCTTCAAAGCCTGTATCCAGCTCGAATCCGACCCCGCTTGCCCCGCCTATCCAGCCGGTGGCATCAAATTCTGGCTCCGTCCAAGTCATTGCGAGGGAGTCATCGGTAGGGACGAACGCCAGGGCTGAAGATCCCTCGGGAAGCAGGAGGGATTCGGATCCTGCAGTGGTCGGTCGTCGGGGATCACTTCCATCAGTAGTGTAATAGATTGTGCCCCCGGTGCTCGCACTGATCGTGACCTCCGATTGATCGGTGAAGAGTCCTCCGTGAGGAGTGAGGTCCGGGGCCTCCACCGAGGGATAGAGTCCGCGAGCCCTGAGTTGAGAGATCAGTGTTTCGGTGCGCTGTGGGAAGAAATCGCTCTGCATGGTATTATACATCTGCCGCCAGAAGGTTTCCCGGCGGGCGGGAGGGAAACGATGGCGGTCTCCCCAGCGTATCGCCTCCACGATGAGCGGTTCATAAATCTCATCAGCCCGGGCGTCCCATAGTTGAGCGGCTCCCTCCGGGGTGAAGGTTCCGCCATTAAAACAGTGCAGCCGGACCCGGTCAGCGAAGCGCAGGCGATACTCTTCGTTGGCGGTCAGTCGCTGATGCACGCTCGATGGAAAGTTCGGCGTGTTCTCAACCGTGGCATCGTTGGTGCTGGAGTTTGTGCCCTGAGTCGCGTTCAGGTCCGTCCGCTCGGAGTCCCATGCGAAGAGCATCCATTTGGCGTCCCGATCCCTGCGCCGGGCTGCTCTCCAGTTGGACTGATCCCAGTCGGTATTGCCGGAATAGAAATTGGTGATAAAATAGTCAATCCAGGTGTCGGGATCGATAAAGATCAGGGCGTTTGCATAGTTTCTGGGGTTGCTCATATCCCGCCGTGTTACCGCTAAAGTGCGATTCCAGGCGCTCAGGTCACCATCGACTACTTCAAGAACGCTCGCCCTCCCGGCATCCTTGATCGCGTCCCAGTCCTCTTCCTCGCCTCCGAAGTGCTCTGCGAGCATATCGTCCTCAAAGCGTTCGAAAATATGGTACATGCCCCAGTAGAGCCCGTTGAGGTAGAGATGAGCATACATCTGGTGTTGGAAGGGCTGCCCAGTAGCGCGCTGCGCATCTCGGTGCCACTGATCACGAATATACTGCGCCCGCTCCACCACACCCGGATTCAGCCATGAGTCTCCATTCCCTCCCCGGAGAATCAGGGAGTTAAACTCGGTGACCTCGGAATCAGCAAAAAGGGGGAACTGCAGCTTGGTTGGGCCATACTCTGAGCGGAAGACTGCCCGGAGATTGTGTTTGCCGCGATTGGCGGAGCGACTCGCACGGCCCACCGCCCGGATTCCCCCGTTCAATTGAGTTTGCGCGCCATTCGGAAAATCGAAGAACTCGTAAGAGCACCGCTTTTCCCATTGGTCACCGCGTTGGTCCGAATTGGCGTAAAATCCGCTCTCCCCATCAAAGAGATCGTCGACGTTCATGACAACCGAGATAGAGGGAAGAGAACGCAGCGAATCGATGATCTCCTCCCGGGAGTAGGCTGTGCCTATCAGGTCCGGGTCCATTTCGTAATCGGTCGCGCGCTCTCCCCAGGTCGTGGGAAAGCCCTGGGGCGTTGTGCTTTGAGTGAGCACGCTGGCTGGAAAGATGTAAGTATGGGTGTCAATATTTGTGGAAACGAGTCCGAGTTTCAGCGCCACTGCCCTGACGGTGGCGGTGCCATCGATTGCAAGAGGGCCGTTGTAGAGTATGCCGTTGCTCGAGGACGGCTCGCTCCCATCTAAGGTGTAATAGATAGAAGCGCCCTCGGTTTTGCTGCTGATTGTAAGATTGAAGGGTTCCTCATAGAATCCACGATTAGGCGCGAATTTTGTATCGGCTACAAAAGCCCCGGTGTCAGGTTCCCCGGTATTTTCTGCCCCCGGAGTAGGAGTCAGGAAGTAGCCGGCAGAGCGTTGTCCAAGATCGATTCCTTCAAGTCGGGCGTTGATGAGGAAGTCACGATCACCGGCGCTGAGGTTTGCTCCGTGCAGGGCAAGAATGTTGTCAGTCGGACGCAGGGCAGGCAGGACTTGCGAGGCGTTGAATTCAACCGTGCTTACGGCCTCCACGTTGGTCCGCTCTGTTTGTGCCGTTATGTTCCATGAACTTTCCCCTGGAATGTTCGCGCTCGCGACTTCCTCGCCGTTGATGAAGGCACGAATTCCGTCATCGTAGCGAAGAAAGAGGCGGAGGCCCTCCAGCGAGTAATCGGATGGGAGGTCAAAGCGTGTGCGGACGAAGAGGGATGAGCCTTGGTTGAGCATCTCGCTCTCGACATTGGTGGTTATGTAGCTGCCGAATCCAATAGAGCTGGAGGGGCGGAAGGTGCCTTGCGCCAGTCTCGTGACAGCGTCAGAAGTCAAGGCAACCTCGTAAAGGGCGACATCTGCGAGGTTGCCAGAGAAATAGAGGGGAGTCCTCTCGACGCGTCGGCCGATAGCGACCTCGAGAGAATCAATACTGGAAATATCAGTATCGACAGGAACATTCGCCGGACCAGTGGCGAGGTCTTCTATGCCGTCGATATAGAATCGAAGATCCGAAAGCGTCGGTGTGGTGTCTTCTTCGAATACAACGGCCACGTGATGCCATTGGTTATCGGCGATACTCGTGGATCCTATGGAGCTTCCTCCCCCAAGGTCGCACCGGATCGCTCCCAGAGTTCCGCTATCCGGATTGCTGTTGAGGCGAAGATGAAATTTTCCCGACGGAGTGTCCCGATTCCCCCACGAAATGATTCCATGATTCGATGTGTCATCCGATCGGATCCAGAACACGATGGAGCGAGATGAGGAGCCTCCGATGCCGGGGAGGGTGGTTTGGAGAAAGGTTGCCGTGCCGTCGAATCTCAGGGACGACTCCGGTCCGCCAGCAATGGGCGGAGCATCGAGATCCCACGGTGATGATTCACCCTGTATGCCGATCAGGGAGCCCGGAAAATTCCCGCTGGGATCGCGGGCGATGCTTCCGAAGCCATCATCGAGAGGCCAATGGTTTCGTGGTGCAATGGCGCTTCCGTCGTTTCCATCGAGGTCAAATCCGAGAGCAAGGCTTCCGCTGTTCCACGTGGCATCGTCGAAAAGAAGATTGGGCCACTGGGAGCCGAGATCATTCTCGCTCACAGGAACGAGGTAACGGGCTTCCGGAGTCTCTCCGAGGAGGTTGATTTTGAGCGAGGCTTCCCCAGTGCCGTAAGAAATGTCAGGCCGTTGTCGAGGAAAAGGAACGACCTCCGAGCCGAACTCGGTGAGAATGCTGGATCCATCAGGAGCAAGAAGGGAAAGGTAATCGCCACCTGCATTCAGTTCGAAGTTTGTATGTAGTTCAGCTCCGGAGGGGGTGCGATTCTTCCCAGAGGCAAACACCACAAGGTATCCGCCTCCTCTGACGACCGAGCCAGCAGGGAAAACCCATTGTCGTGGTTCCGAGGGGTCATCGGTGAGGGAATGACCTGCGAGGTCGATCGCGGTCGGGTCGGGATTGTGGATTTCAATCCAGTCAGGATAATCTCCGTCCTCGTCGGCGATAATCCCATCGTTGCTGGCCATGAACTCAGTGATCCGGGGGGGGGCGGCCATGAGGGCGGCAGCTTGGAGGAAGACTAGAGTGAGAACTGCCCGGGGCAGTGAGGGGGGGAGGGACATGATGAACGGGTCTCGGGGGATTGTGGGTCCCGTGGATGGTGGGGAGCGAGTCTATTTTCCAATGCTGCCCTGCGGGTGTGGAAGTGAACGTAGAAGCAGGCTGGAACGTGTTTTCCTTCCCGGCTCAGGATATCAGGTCTGCTTCAATTGATCGTGCGGGGACTGTCATGATGATCTGGAGTAACCCGGACGGGTTTTGGAATGGCTAGTCCCGGGGGAGACCCTTGTCCTGTGGGAAAGAGTTGCCGGTAAGTCCGAGGGTGAGTGCTCCGCCTATCCGGGGGTCGCTGGCTCCGAGAAAGATCCCCTTCCTCTTCATGACCGTCTGAGTAGAACCAATGGGCCCGGTGGGGCGGACAATATGCCCCCATTTGACTAGCTGCGCGGTGGCCTCTGGCTCTAGCCCGTTCTCAATCCTCAGCTCATCGGGGAGCCACTGGTGGTGAAAACGAGTCGTCTGAGTTGCTTCCGCGACATTCATGTCATGGTCGATGATGTTGCTCACGAGTTGAAGTACGATGTTGATGATGCGACTCCCCCCAGGGCTTCCGGTGGCGATAATGGTGTCGTCGTCTCTGAGCAGGATGGTTGGGGTCATTGAGCTGAGCATTCGCTTTCCCGGTTCGATCGCATTGCGGCGTCCCCCGATGAGCCCATAGGCATTAGGAGTTCCCGGTTTTGCCGAGAAGTCATCCATTTCGTTATTGAGAAGAATTCCCGTGCCGGGGACTACAATGCGTGATCCGTAACTGAAGTTGAGGGTGTAAGTGTTAGAAACCGCGTTTCCCTCCCGGTCAATGACGCTGAAGTGAGTGGTCTCCCTGCTCTCGGGCGGCGCGAGAGGCCCAAGCCCCGGGGTGATCTGGCTGCTGGGGGTGATGCGCCCGGGCTTGATTTCCTCAGCGAGGTTCTTCCCGTAGTTCTTGGAGATGAGCTGGGCTACGGGTATCTCGGAAAAGTCGGGGTCTCCAAGATAGCGTGATCGGTCGGCGTAGGCCCGTTTCATTGCCTCAGTAACAACATGAATTGTCTGGGCTGAGTTTGGGCCATAATCGTCTATCGGAAAATGCTCCATGATATTGAGCATCTGGATGAGATGAATACCTCCTGAGCTGGGGGGAGGCATGGACATGATCTTCCAGCCTCGGTAGTGGCCTCTGATTGGTTCCCTTTCCACGGCGCGGTAACCAGCGAGATCCTTACGAGTGATAAGTCCGCCCTGCGCGCGCATGTCTCGATGAATTCTGCTCGCAATATCTCCAAGGTAAAATGCGTCAGGTCCTTTGTCGGACAGGAGGCGGAGGCTTCGGGCGAGGTCCTTCTGAACGAGAGTGCTACCCACGGGCCAAGCCTTGCCTCCTGGATCGAGAAAGATGCGCCGGGCTTCGCTGTCCGCATGTAAATCGTCAGCGCAGGATTTCAGGGAATGGTGAAGGTCTTGGCCAACCACAAATCCATTCGCAGCCAGTTTGATCGCTGGCGCAAGGGCCCTGCGGATTGAGATCGTCCCGTAGTGTTGCAGGGCGTGCGCCAATCCACGAACAGTGCCGGGTACTCCTGATGCCATCCGCGTGTAGCGGGAGAGGCTTGGATCCACAGCGCCCTCCTTTGTAAGGAACATATCGCGGTGGGCAGCAGCGGGAGCTTTCTCCCGGTAGTCCAGGGCAAGCTGCCGGTTCTCTCTCGCGAGATGAATCAGCATGAAGCCTCCTCCGCCAAGGTTGCCGGCTCGTGGAAGGGTGACTGCAAGGGCAAAGCCCGCAGTGACCGCGGCGTCGACGGCATTGCCGCCCTCTGCGAGAACTTCCAGTGCCGCCCGGGTGGCGTGGGCTTCCTGAGTGGCTACCATGCCTCCTTGACCCGTGACTGGCCGGTCTGGAGAGGATGCCTCAGGGGTGGGGGTATTCGTATTCTGAGCGAGCAGAGGAACGAAAAAGAGAGAAATGGCTCCGAGAAGAAAGGCGAGCATCCGGATTCTGATGAAGACGAGCAGGGAGCGCATGTGTTGCTTAGTATTGCCTTGTAGAAGTCCGGCTGAACATCCGGAAATATATTCCTTCCTCCGTGTGGGGTAATTTATCGATTTTTCTAATTTGTTCGAGTTGGAAACTCTCCTCTCTTTCTGTGAATTTGAATGGACCTCTGGTGCGAGAGGTGGAGCATGGCACCCACATGAAGCTCAATATCAGATGCCGTGGGCTGGCTTGGACCTTGCTGGTCATCCTGATTGCCCCAGGCGGTGTTGCCTGTGCCAATCCCGCCAAGGATCAGCTTGCTCAGTTGCTAAAGCGTTTCCCTCAGGCTGATGCAAACAAGGATGGCATACTGACGGTAGCGGAGGCCCTCGCTTTTCGAGACAAGGCAAGCGGTGGAGGTGGCGCACAACGGGGCGCGGCACGCTCCTTCAAGATTCACCCGGGATGGGAGAAGGGGAAATTTCCCGAACATGCGGTGTGTTACCAGTCACCGGAACGCATCCGGGAGACCTACGCAAAAGTTCTTGGCCCGGACAGGGATCCAATTGCCTCCTTCGCAAAACCAAAAGATGGAGGGCTGCGGGTCGTGGGAACAGGTCATAGTTTCATGGGCCCCGGCTATAAGACTCTCCCGAAAATCTGTCAGGCGGCTGGATTTAAACAGCCGTTGCACCTGCATACCGGAGGAGGGATGACGGGAAGCACTCGTTACAAGTGGGAGCAGGAGAATGGCATCTTTCAGTTCGAGGGAAAGGCGAAGCCGAAGCTTCTGGCCTCCATTGCCAATGCGGAATGGGAGGCCATGATGTGGGGGCCTTATTTTAACGACCGTCCGGAATACTACTCCTGCTGGATCGAGTTTTGCCTCAAGTATAATCCAGGCATGAAATTTTTTCTCTCCGATGGCTGGCCTCAGATTGAGCACTTGGACAAGATTGAGGGAGGCAAAAAGAAAGGGTTCGTTCCTGCAACGATCAAGCAGCTTGGTGAGTTGCAGGGAGAGATTTATGGTGAACTGATCGCTCCGCTCAATAAGAAGTATCCCGGAAGGATATTCATCATGCCGACGTGCGAGGCGATGGTGCTGGCATCTCAGTATTTCCAGCGGGGAGAGCTGCCGGGAGTGGAAGGTCTCCACCGTGCGCTGGGAGGTAAAGCGAAGTCTCTTTGGCGGGATAAGCTGGGGCACCTTGGGCCAGGATTTGAATGGCTGGAGGGTTATGTGTTTTATGCGTCTCTCTACCGGCGATCCCCCGAGTTGATTAGCGGGAAAGTGGAGACTGGGGGGTTCCCGGGAGAGCAGCTCGACAAGGTATTTCGCAAAATCGCGTGGCAGGCAGTGCTCGCTAATCCCTACTCGGGAATCCGGGATGAGGACAAGGACGGGAAAGCGGACTGAATTGCGTGCTTGCGATGGAAGGGTGCATGCGCTGCGGCCATCACCTATTTTTCTGAGATATCATAACAGAGGAGCAGGTCCTGATCGCGGAGGTACAATTTTCCATTAGCCACCACAGGGTGAGCCCAGGATTTCTTCTCGCTTCGCTCTGGTTGGTCGAAGCTGCTGATCTCCTTCAATTCTTTCGAGGAAGCTTTAATCAGGGCCACGGGTCCGTTTTCGCTTCGGAGATAGAAGTGTTCATCGGCAAAGGTTGTGGCCCCCTTTCCAGCGCTTCGCTCGCGGTAGATGAGTTCCCCGCTCCTGATGTTCATACAGGCGAAGCTCCCTCCGGTTGAGCCGAAAACGTGCCCGTTCAATTCGATTACACCACCATGGTGGTTGGCGAATTTTCGGCTCGAATGAATTTCCTTGGCAGACCATTCGCCTCCGTTCCTGTCGATCTGGAAGGCGTGGCAGCCGACTCCATAGGAGGAAGTGACCCAGACAATATTTTCATGAACCACAGGAGTAGTAATCACAGCGGTCTTGCCGATGCGCTCGACCCTCCAGAGAACTTTTCCCGACTTGGGATCAATTCCCGCCAAGCTCTTGCCAGTGAGTTGGAGGTATTGGCGTGTTCCGTTTAGGGTTGCGATGATAACGGATGAGTAGCCGGTTGGATCTGTCCATTCACTGGTCTGCCAAAGTTTTTTCCCGGTTTTGCGGCTGAGAGCCAGGACAGTGCCTTTGGCTCCGCCGGGAGTGCAGATCACGGCTTCGCCATCAACAAGAGGGGATTCACTCCAGCGCCAACCTGACATCATCTTGCCATCGAAGTCATCCTGGAGGTTGACCGTCCACGCCTTTTCCCCGTCGGCTGCGTTGAGGCAGATCAGATTGGAATGCTGGTCGAGGGCGAACACCTGTCCGCCATCCACGGTGGGTGTGCTCCGAGGGCCAGGATAGCCACGATGCCCGCCGGCTTCTCCAGTTCGAGATTTCCAGACCAGCGATCCGTCCGTTTCCTTAAGAGCGATCACATGGCACCCGTCTGCCAGATCCCCCAGCGTGTAGATGACACCCTTTGAAACGGAGATGCTGGAAAACCCGGCACCGGCAGTCCGGGCTTTCCATGCCAGAGGGGGGCCGCCTTCCGGCCATTTCTTGAGAAGGGCAGTTTCCAGAGAGCGGCCATCGCGGTCGGGCCCACGCCATTGGGGCCAGTCTTCGGCAGATGCCGGAAGAGAGAAACCTCCAAGAATCAGGCTGCAGGCAAGAAGGTGGATCCGGAAGTTAGAGGAGGGAAAACTCATTGGTATCTTTGTTAACATCGCAGGGAAACAGATTAAAAGATTATGGCGGAACAGGTTCAGGATCTCATCCGGGCAGCAAGAATGACAGCCTCGATCAAGCTTTCTGGTCCGGCCTTTCCCTGCCAAGCAATATCAAGAGCTGTGCCGTGATCAACGGAGGTGCGAACTATTGGCAACCCCAGAGTGCAGTTAACCGCCCGATCGAAGGCGAGGGCCTTGAGAGGAATATGGCCCTGGTCGTGATACATGCAGATAAAGGCGTCCGTCACTGCGCGACGCTCCGGAAGGAAGGCAGTATCCGGAGGCAAGGGGCCTTCGATTCTCATTCCAAGAGAGCGAGCTCGCTCGATAGCAGGAGCAATGATGAGCTCTTCCTCACTATTCCCAAAAAGCCCTTCTTCTCCAGCGTGGGGATTGAGTCCGCAGACTGCCAGTTGCGGTTCTCTGCTCCTGAGGTGCTTAATCGATCGGTAGGTCAGTTCAATGACTTCGAGAATTCGCTGGGTAGTGAGCATTCCTGCTACTTCGTGATAGCCGACGTGGACTGTGACGAAGCTGCAGGTGAGAATATCGGATGTCAGCATCATGCAGAAATTTTCTGTCGCAGTATGCTCGGCGAAGATTTCGGTTTGGCCGGGCTGTGTAATTCCTGCCTGGCGGAGTGCCGTTTTGTTTGCTGGAGCGGTTGTCACGGCATCAACTTCGCCTCGGCGGCATGCAGAGATAGCACTCTCGAGATATCGGTAGGTGGCGTGGCCGGTTGCTTCAGAAATGGTGCCGGGGGTAAGCTGCTCGATGCCGATCCCGTCAAGGCTCAGGACCGAGGGGATGTCCGCGGTGTTTAGATCTGCAGGGGTGATGACTTGAAGAGGTCTCGGTTTCCCCGTCACGCCCGCACATTCGTGAAGAACTTCGACGTCACCGAAGACAATAGGGACGCAATGCTCGGACACTCTCTCGTTTCGCAAGAGCTCAAGACATAGTTCCGGGCCGACCCCGGCGGGATCGCCCATCGTCACGGCGATTTTAGGATGGCTCATGCGCTGAATCAGATTTTAGCCTGCCTGGAGCGCTGAGGCTATGCTGGATTTTCCCTCAGAAATTAGATGGCTATCTGGAGAGGAGCGGGTCGCAAAAGAACGCCTATTACCGGTTAGGGTTTTGTGTTCCTTTGTGAGCGAAGTGAGGTGTAACCACGGGGGGGGTAGCGGCGTCATCTGCATAGAAGGTTACGATCTTATTCTAAATTTTCCTTGTTATCGCTCTGGAGTGAGAGGTGATATAAGGTCCTTGAAACAACATTAAATTTGATGGGTTTATTGCCCAAGCAACGAATATTTCACCAGCGTTATGAAAATTTCTCGATCCTTTGTTTTGCTTCTTTGCGGTATCATCCTGTCACCGTATGTCATGGCGCAGCATAATCCTGAGAGGCTGCTTTTCCGTCGTACCGATAACTTGCCCGGAGCAGACTTTACGGGAGCCTTGCCCACCAATATTGACCGGGAAGCCCCTTTCGGACAACTGGACGATCCTGCCTCAAGTTTGATTTCGGCCCTCGACGTGGACCGGGAACCTGGGACGGAAATCGACCTGCTTGGTGATAACTACGACCTGGCATTTGTTTTCCAATTCTATGATGAAGATGGAGTATTTTCGTTCACGGAGAACTTTGATGATAGGGTTAAGGTGGTCGCCACGCCGATTGCCGGATCGGGAAACCTAGCCAGCACGGGAGCTCCCTTCGAGCATACGGATGTGGGCTGGAATACTCGGACCTTTGGGAATTTCGACTTCTCCGCCGAAGGTGGGGGTGGCTGGTTCAATGTTGATATATGGCTCGTGGAGGACGGTGGCGGCGCGCAATCGGCGGCGGATATCGGTTTTGGCTACTACAACGATTTCTCCACCAACACTGCGGACTTCGGTGGTATTGGCTACGTCGGGGCCTTTGGTATCAGCAGTGGCGCGCCTGCGGAATTTGACGCCGACGCCAACGGCCAGAGCTGGGGAGTCTATCTCGACAGCTTTGATCCAGACGTGGATACGGATGGCGACAGTATCCCCGACGGCTACGAGGAGCAGTTTTTTCCCGGAGACCTGACCCAGCTTGGATCGGGAGACTTTGATGAAGATGGTGTGAATGACGCCGAAGAGTATATCGACGGCACGGATCCCACGGTAGCCGATGGAGACGATGATGGGGCCAATGACGGTGCGGAGAAGGCAGCCGGGACCGACCCGCTCAATCCCGACACCGATGGCGACGGTCTCCTCGATGGCGTGGAAACCGACACGGGAACTTTCGTCAGCGTTAGCGACACCGGTACGGACCCTCTCAATACTGATACCGATGGGGACAATGTCTCTGACGGTGTCGAGATCCTACAAAACACCGACCCGCATGACCCTGACAGCAGGCCGGAGTCGATGGTCGTGCAACCATCCTTTGTTCCAATCAACGAATTTACTCCCGGCGGCTATGGGCCGGATCTGACCCAGACGGGCCTGAACTACCAGGAGAACCATTACACGGCAGGGGTGGTCTTCAACAATCAGGCTCAGGGAAACTACGATGCCCACGTATCGGGTAATCCGACTCCGCTCCGTTCCTTCGATGCGATTGTTCCGTGGGCCAGTCATGGGGCTGGGGGTAATGCCATTTCCCAGCGCAACACTCCTTTCCTAGATGGAGGTGGTGAAAATTTCACCGTAAGAATTAACGGATATCTCGATATGTCCAACTTCGAGACGGGCCAATACAACATCCACCTCGGCGCTGATGATACCAACTACTTCATCATGGACACCGCGGACGGACAGGTTCTTGCGCAGCACAACTGCTGCCCGCAGAACCAGGTCACGGCCTTCACTATTTCCACCCCCGGGATGTTTCCATTCGACAACGTGTTTGGCGAGCAGGGCGGCGGAGAATGGTATGATGTCGGCATCAGTGGTCCCGGCATCAACGGCATTGTAGCCCTTGGTGACACCGCGAATGGTGGTCCAACAGTTTACCCGATTGGAACCAATGTTGACGACTCCGATGAGGACGGCCTTATCGACGCATGGGAGACCCTCTGGGATGGGATCGACGATCTCACCCAGCTCTCTGGCGACGGAGACTTCGACAACGATGGATCTACCGATCTGGCGGAATACACCGCTGGAACCGATCCGACGAATGACGACACCGATGCTGACGGGATTCTTGACGGCGCAGAAGCCATCGCTGGAACGAACCCCGCTAATGCAGACACTGACGGCGATGGCCTCAACGATGGCGTGGAAATTACCGAAGCCGGGACTGACCCCACTCTCGCTGATACCGATGGTGACGGACTGGTAGACGGTCAGGAGCTGGACTTCGGGAGCGATCCGCTTGACGCGGCTTCCCTTCCGGTTGACCCGGTTGTGCAGCCCTCCTTCGTGCCAATCAACTTACAAGCCTCCGGGATCTACGGCCCTGACTTCGCTACTCCCGGCGTTGATTACCAGGAGAACAAGTACAACGCCGGCGTGATCGCCAACGGTCAGAGCCTGAACAACTACAACGTGCACGTCTCTGGCAGCCCGGCACCGAATTCCTCGGTGACTGCGGTCCAGCCATGGACCAGTCACGGTGGTGGCGGAAACTTCTCCACTCGCAACAGCCCGTTTGTTGCTGGTGGTGGTGATAACTTCACCGTGCGTTACAACGGTTACCTCGACATGAGGGACTACGAAGCCGGTGACTACATCATTCACATTCAGTCTGATGACACGAACTACTTCGTGATGGACACCGTGGATGGCACCGTGATTGCGGATGATCCGAGCTGCTGCGCCGAGCGCATACAGGCTTTCACCATCTCGATTCCTGGCCTCTTCCCGTTCGACAATGTGTTTGGCGAGCAGGGCGGCGGTGAGTGGACCGACGTGGCTATCAGTGGACCGGGCATTCCCGGAATCGTAGCTCTCGGAGACACCGAAAACGGTAGCCCTCCGGTCTACGTGATCAGTCTGCCTGCCGCTGACGACGATGGAGATGGTCTTCCGGACGCATGGGAGGTTTCCTGGGCTGCTATTAATGAGCTTACGCAGCTCACCGCAGATGGGGATTTTGATAATGACGGATTTCCCGACCTCGAGGAATATGCGGCCCAGACTGACCCTACTAATGAGGACTCCGATAACGATGGGCTTACCGACGGGGTGGAAGTCTCTGCCGGCACGAACCCCCTCGACGACGACAGCGACAGCGATGGACTGCCTGACGGGGCCGAGACCGGAACCGGTATTTTTGTGGATGCCGGCGATACAGGAACTGACCCGCTTGATGCCGATACCGACAATGATGGAGTGAGTGACGGGTTGGAAGTGTCGGAGAATACGGATCCAAATGACTCTAGCAGTAATCCCTCTTTCGAGGTGATCCAGCCTTCCTTTGTTCCGATCAATGAGATCGCGGCTGGTATCACCTACGGACCTGACCTGAGTCAGGCTGGGCTCAACTATCAGGAAAATCACTATACTGGA
>Ga0209404_10000923_pt1 | contig 21568 bp, 26 predicted proteins | sample TroAtlMetagenome_2_FD_187447 | JGI IMG/M metagenome (GOLD analysis project Ga0209404, IMG submission 187447) | Marine eukaryotic phytoplankton communities from Atlantic Ocean - Tropical Atlantic ANT8 Metagenome (SPAdes) (version 2) | ecosystem: Environmental > Aquatic > Marine > Oceanic...
ACCCCTCGGCCATTTAATACGAAATTCTGTATTCATAACAACGTCATTTTCCATCATTGTTTGTTGAGTCTCTATTTGATTTAAACGCTCAACAATACCAAAATACGCCCAAGTAGCAATTGAAGCACCAGCTATCATTGAAAGTATATTTCTAAGCGGTAACGCTACTTCGGTATTTTCATTCACTTTAGTCGCCATAATCTTATCCTTCCTATACTATTTATATCGAGTCAAAGTTTTGACAACAAGAATAATTTGACACACTATTTTGTCAGTTTTTCTACTTCTTGCAATCTTCGTTCCAACTCGTCAATTTTCTTAGTCACATATGGATATTTTTTTCTCCATGCGTCCTCTGGTTGTTGTAACCAAGTCCACCCCCACCGTTCAACGAGGTAATCTAAAATCATATCAAATTTTGCATAACACCAAAGGCCTGCTCGTGTACCTTGAAAATACGCAAGAAAAGCTGCACCAAATAATGAACCAACAATACCAGTATAAATCCATAATCTATCGGTTGCCATTCTTTCTAACATCTCTAACATTATACGTCATATCCTTTTACTCTTTTAGTATATGAGGTAATATTATGGTCATAAATTCCATCAAAGAATTGTTTTTTTGACCATGCTTTAAATCTACCACGCATACCATCAATAAATCTTCTCCACATACTCATTTTACATATTTTACCAGTGTAACTAATATATACACTCTTCCCATGATGTCTGTACCCCATAATCCAGAAAGGTACTTTACATACTACATCATTGTTGTTCTGGAAACGATAGTGTGGAATTTGTAAACTTTTTACCCATCTTTTATCACCAACTCTTGGTGAACCGTAGGTATATAAACATTGAACTTCTATTTTTTGTTCTTGTAATCTCTTCGCACAAATAGTAGCCATTGCACCCCCTAGTGAATGACCAGTTATATAAATTTTATGGTCTTTAAGTTCATTAACTTTTTCTAATATTAAATCCCATATTTTGTTTATCTCGCCTTGAAATCCACCATGAACATCACCTTTATTATTCAATCCTTGTCTTTGGACTGCATTTAAATCTGCCTTTATATCTGACACTTCTTTTGGTTCTGTTCCTCTAAAACAAATAACTGCATCAGTGTCATTCCAAACAACATAACATTGAGCTCCCTTTTTATTGCAGAATTTGGTATCATAGAAACCATGTTTTCTAAATTTCTTATTGACTTCAGATGGTTCTCCGTATGCAAGACCAGATAAAATCGCCATTATATAAGGTTTATTTTGTATTTCCTTCATCTTCTTTCCTTTCGGTAGGTTTTACAGCCTCTTCATAGTAAAGAATAATTTGTTTCTGTTGTTCTATGTATCTTCTCAGTTCTGCAAAGTTCTTTCCAAGGTTTTCATAATCCTTTACTGATATTGCAATATAAGAATCTGCACCATTTTTTTCTTCAAATTCTTTTTTAAAGTCTTCAAAGTTTTCCTCTGGTGATACAACATAAATCTTAATCTCATTCATCTGTACTGATTTTGGGTGAGGAACAGTTGGTATCTGTCTCTCTATGAGTTTTGTTACTGTAACAATTTCTTTTTCTGGTTTATAGAAACTAGAGCAACCACTAATCAGTAGTGTTGTCACTAGTAACAGACTCAAGGTCACCCCATAGTTTATCTGTCGCATTTTGCATCCTTTTCTCAATCAACCCAGGCTTCTTATTTGCAAGGTGGGTCAAGTCGTGTTTATTTAATGTCTCACGCAACTGGTCACCATACTCTTCTGACTTTCTCAAGTCTTTGTTTAGTTGGTCAGTAAGTGCGTTTAACCTTGTACTGTTTTCTGTCATCTTCGTGATGGTTGCTTGGTTCTCCTCATTCGCAACTTCTAGTTTTGCGTTGTTCTCACGCAATTGTGCTATCGTTGCTTGTGTGGTATCGTAGTAGTACTTGGCGGCATAAGCTGCACCGCCAAGTAACGCAATCACGAATATCATAGCATATAATCTTATCATTTATGATAGTTTCCTTTTTAACCATAGAACTAGAGCATAGACTGTAAGAAAATATACAGTTGCAACTCCAACATCTATTAAATGCTCACGCATATGATAGATGAATTCTATGCCTGCTTGAACGTCACCTTCCATTATTCGGACTTCCAAATTGTCCAAAGACCCCAAGCAATTGCAAGACCAGCTGCAATTTTAGCTAGAGGTGCCATGAATAGAATCATAAGTCCAAGACCAATGCATACTGCACCATCCCAAGACGTTCTTTCACCTACTCTGTTTTTAATCCAATTAATCATTTGTTTTCTCCTTAATTTAGATTATGCATAATTTATAACTTTACTAGTTGTTTTAAAATCTTTCTTTCGCATTATTGTTTTGTTTGTTACTTCAAAACTATCATCACCTTTTGTTTTAATAACAACTGGTAAATTCAAATTCGTTGACATATCTTTAAGAACCGCTTCAACATCTGGATTATTTCTAATATTCTTACCTTTATTTCTTTGTATCTTTTTAAAGAACTTCTGTAGTTCTGATACTTTAATTGCTGGACTATTTCGTGGGTCATTTAACCTATCTACGAAATGTCTAGTAAACTCTACATCAATACCATACTTTGCAAGTATTCTATCTGCGAATTTTTCTAAATCGTTTACATCTTTCTGGGTAAAGTCTTCACTTACATAATCTCTATTGATAATCAGCATCAATTTTTCTGCAAGTAAATTTCCTACAATATAGTCTGCAAGATAATGAAACCCTGCTTTTACTCTACCCAATCCACCTTCTTTTGCGGCTCTTATTAGTTGTTCTTTATGTGTTGGGTGTCTTTGCGAAGCGTATAGTGCTACTATCATCGCTTGACACGCATGACCACTTGGATAACTTCTAGTCTTATTCGTTTTACTGTTCATAGGACGAATAGACTTGTCTACTTCAAATGGTCTGTCTATATTAAATCTCTTTTTAAATTTTCCTATAATACTAGAAGAAGCGTTCACTAACGCTTTATGTTCGTCATAATCAAACTCTAAATCATTCTCTCTACAATATTGTTCTACTGCATAAAATGAGTGTTCATCATGATTACGAATTGACTCTTCATCCTCTGGAGTTCTTTTCGCAATAATGGGTTTGATTTTATCTGCTTCCTTTTGCATATCTTTTGGGGGGAGAGGAAGTTTGATACGCTTATGTGCGTTCATAGGAAAAAAGTTATATTCTTTTTTCTCTTCTACTTTCTTTGTTTTCTTAACAAGACGTTTAACCTTTGCGTTTAGTTTTGCAACTGGTTTAAAACTTGTATAATTTGTATATGTTACTAAACTCATTGTATCCCCTAGTGGTCATAAAGACCAACTGTATCCTTATTTATGTATACTGGTTTACAATAAGCGGTTGCTCTATGTTCTGGGGGAATGAGAGAAGAATATCCGTAGTTACCATATCTTTTCACGACTTGACTTGCATACCAGTTGCATACAGTAATGTCACGAAAATACATAGGTTGACCACCTTGTTTTGCGTCACCTAAAAGAAACACCAAGAGAAATGCGTGTATCATGCATTACTTAAAGACAACCCCAACAAGTTTCATGAATTGTGCTTTACCACCCTTGTTGATAATATCTTCCATCTTCTTTTTAGTATCTGGTCTTACCTTTTCAAGAGCTTGAGTTAGTGCAGATGCAGTAAACAAATCAACTCGCACACTTCCATCTTTTAATTTAATCTTATTGTTTTGTTTGTCTTTAACAATCTTTTTAAGAACATCTACGTTTGCTTCGTTTAGATACTCTTCACCAAAGTCATCTATATTTTCTTTTACAGATTTTCTAAATGCCTGTTCTCTTTTTGCTCTTAACTCACTCATTCTTCTAACAAATGCACGAGCCTCTTTAGTACGACCATCATATGGATTTTTCTGTATTTCTTTTTGTTTCTTTTTACTTACTGCATTGGGTGCCATATCAACTCCACCAGCAGAGACAGAATTTGTTGGTGCATCTTCGTTTTTGATTCCCAACATCTCATCTTCGTAAAACTTTTTCATTATGTCACTAAATTTTGTCATAGTTCCAAATCCCCTATTCCAACTTCTTTTATATCCTCTGCACTAACAAAGATTTTTGATTGTGTTGGTATATGTATAACTGGGAATATTTCTACTCCCAAAACTGTGTCCGTAGGTGCAACTGGTTCAAACACTTGAACCTCATCACCTTCTAGTGCATCTGGACTTTCAGCATCTTCTGCATCAAATGTAATATCATTTACAAGTTTATATAAACCTTTTGGTAATTGACCGTTATCTAATGTAACTTCTTCTGATATTGTATTATCTAGTTCAATATTGTTCTCTTTTAGATACTTCATAAACTCTTGTTCCCACATCTTTGGGTCAACATCTTCTTTGAATGTATCTTTCAATAAAAATAATGCAGCTGCATAACTACCTAGTTTTGTTCTAAGACCAGGCACCTTTGCAAATATCTTTTTAATATTAAAAACTAATTTATGGAGAACTGTATACGAATTCTTTTCTTTAATTGTATTAAGAATGGTAGGTTTATTAGTGCCTGGAATTAGAATACGATTACCAGACTTGTCAATAACTCCAAGTTTGTATGCTTCTTGTTTCTCAAAAGGTGTAACCAATATCTTGATAAACCTATAAGTAACAAATAAATCAATCGCTCTTCCCATTATAGTTCCCTTAAAACCTTACTAATCTTCTTATCGTCATCTATCTCTTGCAATTCTTGTTCTGGTAACATATTTAAATATACAAGAAAGGATTTCAATTGTGACCAATGTTCTGGTTCTATCTTAAATAGTAATAAAGTAGAAGCAGCATCAGGCCCGAATACATTATTTAATATAATAATATGATTCAATAACAAGCGTTCTTTAATGACACCATCAACTTTATACTTTTTAAGTAATCTCTTGATATACTTAAATCGTTTCATGTCATCATAAAACTCTTTTTCGCCTTCACATTGTGGATTATCATAATGTTTTAGTGCAAATAATAATACATTATCAGTCGTTATTTTTTCAAACATTTAAGAAATTTGTGCAAATACCTTGTGTGTTCCAGTTGCAAGTTTTTCATATACGAAATTAATACTTCTGCCACTCTCAGTTTCGTTAACTACTTCTTCTGGGGCACTGTCAGTATCTTTTCCATAAACTCCACCATGTTTTACTAGAGGTACAGAAATTTCTCCTTGTTCTCCAGTAAATTGAACATCACCAAAATTTATTCCAACTCTCATTAGTTTGTTTCTTAATTCATCTACGGCTTTCTCTGGATTTAAATATTCTCTAATTCCTATAGAACCAACAAATGCATTAAGTTTTTCAATAACAGAATCATCAGACAAATCCATCAAGTTACCGTCTTCATCAACAGCATTTTGATGTTCGTCCAAAGATGTGTATTCTAAAAACGTCTTCATTCTTTATCTCCATGTTCTTCGTCAAAACCATCATCTCCATAGATTTCTTGAAGAGGTTGTTTCTTTGTTTCTTTTTTTACTGGTGCAGATTTTTCCACTGGAGCAACCTCTTTAGGTTGTTTTACCATTGGAACACCACCAGCACCATATACAATATTATCACCCATGAATTATCTCCTTATGATATTGTTACACCATTTGATGATACAACAACCCAATCACTTCCAGTGAAAGCTAGGGTTGCACTGTCACCAACATCATTCCAAACAATAGAAGTTGAAACTTGAGCTGCAAGTAGATTACCACCAGCCTGTGTCATTGTTGCATTACCACCATCTGTTTTCATAACAATAGTTTTCATTTGACCAACAGCACCATCAGCAAGTGTAATAGCATTTGCACCAGTTGTGACCAATAATGTCATTGGGTGAGTTAATGAAACAGCACCAGCACCAGTAAGAGTTTGTGGTGTAAAGATGTTACCTCTGTGTCCTACAACAGTCCATTCACTGTTTGTAAACACTAACATAACTGCATCACCTTCTGCACCAAAGGTTAAAGAATCATAACCATTTCTTGCAGCTGGTGTAAGAGTATAAGTTCTAGCATTTGTTGGTGCAGTTGTCATAACAACTATTTTGATTTGACCATTTGTTCCAGCAGCCAAAGCTCCAGTTGCACTACCACTTAAAGATGCACCGTCAAGAGTTGTTATTGAGGTAGTTACATTTACTGCTGTACTACCAGTAATGTTTTGTGCAGTACCATCTAATGCAACATAAGTTGGAATGTTATTGAAGATGTTTGCAACACTAATCTTTTTGTTAACTGGTGTTCCAGATGGGTCATCAATCACATGAATTAAATCTTCTCCAGCGATTGCATTACCTAAATCGGTAAGTGCTGTAATTTTCTTATCAGCCATTTATTTTCTCCTATTAACCCTTTTTCTTGGGAATGCTACTGCCAGTATCCTCTGGCACCACCTTTAATTCAGAAAGGAACAAATCACATTGCTGGATTGCACCACTAATTGCGTGATGTTGTGCAACGAGATTTGACCTTTCTGTATCAAGTTTATTTAAACTATCTTTCACCGTTTCCAAATCACTTTGTAGTGTTTGTTTACGAATATTAATTTCAGTCTCAGTCAATTGAGGCATTATGTATCTCCATTATTTAAAACATTATATTATATATATTAACTATCTGGGGTTGCGATATCCTCTGCATCACCAGAAATACTTGAAGCGGCAACTAGAGTTTCATAGTGAACTCTACCAGCACGACCACCAGTACCTACAGTTTTCTTAACCCAACCAATGTGAGCAACTTCTCTACTATCAGTATCACCACTGTCACCTAAACCTAGATGTGCAGTTACAGATGCAGTTGCACCAGTAAATGAGTGTGCAGAACCACCAGATGCAGTAGCAGTTAAGTCAATTTGAGTTCCAGCAACAGCGTTTGCATAAGTTGTTGCAAGTTTCATTCTGTTTGATGTACCAGATTTGATTGCAAAGTAAACAGTACCATCTGTTAGGTCTGCTTGAGCACCAGAACCACCTTGTGCATATGTCATTGCATCACCAGTTACAAGTACAGCGTACAATGCAGCTGGGATAACAATCTCATCTGTTGAAGTTTTAAGAACTGCTGATTGTTGCAAGTTCAAACTTCCAGTACCATTAGCAGCTGCGACTGTGACTGTAGGTGCAGACTGATAGTCAGAACCAACATTCGTTACTGTAATTCCAGTAACTTTACCACCAGAAGTAGTTGCAGTTGCAGTCGCTTGAGTACCCTCAAGTGTCTGTGCATTGTTACCAGTTCCAGTTAAAGTAATTTCAGTACCAGCTTGTGCGTTTGAAAGTGAAGAAGCAAGTTTGATATTGTCTTCATCTACTCTAATTGCAAAGTATTCAGTATTATCAGTAAGACCAGCAAGTGCAGTTCCACCACCATCTTGATATGTTAAAGAAGTACCAGTTCTCATATTGTGACTTGCAATCTCAATTGAGTCAGTACCAGTAGTAACTTTTGCAGTTGCAATAGTTCTTACAGTTGGTGCTGGGATTGTTACTGCTGGGGCAGAACCGTGATAGGTGTTACCACCAACATAGTCAATACCACCAAGACTTGAAGTTCCAACACTTACACTAGCAATATTATCCAAACCACCAAGTGATTCAGCAGATGTAATACCTAAAACATTACTATCAATAACAGCAGTAGTAGTGCCGTCAACTGTAGTTTTTCCGTGTCCATTAATAGGTGGTCTTGTTACTGTGCAAGATGAACCACTATTTGTAGATGGTGTAAAAGCATTAGTTGCAGTGAAAGCTTTAGTGGATGTACCACCAAAAGTTTGTGCGTTGTTTCCACTACCAGTTAAGTTAATTGCAGTACCACCTTCAGTTGCACTTATTTTAAATTTATCAGCGTCTACAACGCTTTGAACAAAGTAAGTTGTGTCATCTTCTAAACCAGCGATTGCAGTTCCACCATTTGCTTCATAATGTACATTTTGGTTTGCTACGAAACCGTGGTTTGTAATTGTTATTCTTTCGTTACCAGTTGATACAGCTGATGTTGCAACAGTTCTTTTAGGTTCAATATCTGCAACCCTTACTTTATCACCGTTGTCATCAATGACAATATCACCGACTTTAATTTCGGATGTATCTGCACTTGAGTTTCCTTGTACTATTGCACTTGCGTTTGTAAGTGTGTAAGCACCAGTTAATGCAGAACCATCATTCATACTCCATGAGCTCATTAGATTTCTCCTTAGTTTATAAGTATATACTACCTCTATTTATGTTTATTTGAAACCTAACCGTTTCAATTGTGCAATAGTATCACTAGGAGATGTGTGGTGAACTCCCATACCACCTTTTGCTTTCCATTCGTTTATATTTTTGATATAATCGTCTATCAATAAGTTAGGTTTACCATCCGTTGTCATTGCGTATTTCTGTTTATCCTCACGCATAACTAGATGAATTCTACTTTTTTTATTTAGTTTTGCATTTTTACTCAACCATTTATACTTACCCTTTCTAGAGTTTGCATCTTTAGTAGAGTATGCAGATAGAATATGTGCATCATATTTATCAATAAATGACCACATTCTTTTTGCACCAGGCATCCATTCTAAACTTTCCCAGAAATCTTTCTTTGCAGATATCTTAGGCCATTTAGTTCCTTTCTCCGCTTTTGGAAAAGGAACACCCAATACTTCCTCTGCACCTTTTAGAAAGTCACAGAGTACCATATCCATGTCACAATAGATAGTCGGTAAATTTTCAACCGACTCCGTGACTTCGTTTAATACATTATATAAGTTTTTCACATTTACACCTTATTATTAGTTTCTTTTATTTTAGGCATTTTTACAGACGTTTCAACTGGAGTTACCTCTTTACCAGTATCCGTCATATTCTTTGTACCATTTTTCTTCTCTTTTGTCAAGGTCTTTTTTTCATTCTTTTCTTCTTCATGGTCTGGAGTATGTTTCTCTCCCCACATTTGAAGAACTGCATCTCTCAAAGAACCTTTTTTAGTTTCGTGGTATCTTTCAATTGACTCACCCTTTACAGCTTTAGAAACTGCTTTACGTCTTTTGTGTAGAAATTTATCAGAATCATCAACATCTCCATCATTGTCAATGTCTTTATCTTTTCTGTCCTTAAACTTCTTCTTGACTGCTTTTGGTTGAACTGCATCAAGACCGTCACCATCATCAGACTTGTCATTCTTGTTAGTTTCAGTTCTATTCGCTTTTAGACGATTATCACCTTCTTTAACTCTTTTCTTAGTTCCGTCTGCTTGGACAAACTCTTTCATTTCTCCATTTTCATCATAGTCTTCACACTTATAAGTTTTACCAGCAACTACGAAAGTTTCATCACCATTTTCTCTTGCAGCTTGTAGAGCGGCACCAAATGCGTTACCTTCATCTTTTTTATCAGATGCTTCTGTCCACATTTCCAAAATAGTATCTTTTAATGATTTAATCATTTCATTCTCCTCTTTATACATATTCAACTCAAATGGTTTTGAACCACCTTTGTTATAAACTTGGATTTGTAGATTTCCACCTTTACCTTTGAGTCTGTATTTGTTTGTTTTACCCTCAGCTGGTTTCTTCGGGCCAGTTGCGACTTTACTGTCAATTTCTTTTGGGTCTACAGTAATACCCAATTTCTTCTTTGCATAGTCATATGCGTGTTGCATTGCATCAGAAAAAGTCTTGTGATATAAGTCATACTTCTCATCAAGTTCAACTTCTTCACTCATATTTAATTTTTTAATTTTGAATAACTTTTTAGTATAATCTACACCCTTATTTCCAAAAAATTCTTTTGCAGCTTTTCCAAAAGCACCAATAACTACATCTTGGTCATCTTTGTTTAATTTCTGTACATAATTATAAAATGCTTTAAAATTACCTTGCATCGCCAAGTCATTTAATTTCAGTGGATGTATCCTATCAAGTTTTGCTTTAACAGATGGTTCGTATAAATTGCGACCAATTTTATTTCTCATCATTGCAGCTGGGCCTTCACTTGACTTTCTAGTAGTTCCAAATTCTGGTGGACTTTCTAATTCTTCTGGGGGCCACTTCTCATCAAGTTCAACTTCTTCCTTTACCAGTGCTTGAATATCTTTACCAGCAATATAGTCTGGAAGAACCTTCTCCAAAGACTTTTTAATGTCCATAGATTTCATTGCATCTTTTTTAAATTTGTCTGCAAATGATTTCATCTGTTTATCTTTTTTCATCTTTGCAACAATAGAGTCAATCTTCATAGAAAGGTCTTTCATCTTACCTTCATCAAGGTCTTCACTCATTTTAATAACTGCATCAACTAGTTTAGTTGCTTCTTTCTTTGAAACTTTTAAACCTTTCATCACAAACTCAATACCTTGTTCCCTATTCTTAGATGGGCCCATAAGGTCTTGTGCTTTTATCAGAAGGTCTTTCATTTTACCTTCATCAAGGTTTTCATTTGCTTTCTTCAAAGCAGCTGCAACCTCTGGATAATCTGATAATCCATCTCTGATTTTTTCAATTGCCTTTACAGCGCCTGAATAGTTACCTTGTTTGTATCTAGGGTCATTTGCAATACCGATTGCCATTTTAACTTCTTTACTAGAAGGTCTTCTTGATTGAAACTTTTCTTTCATTTCAAAGATTGCATCAAGAATTTGATTTATGACTTCTCTTGGTTCTGTATCTGTAGCACCATGTTTAGAGTATTTGTTTTGAACTTTCATCATATGTTTTCTTGCAGTTTCTTTATCTTTCATTCTAACTGCTTTGTGTATCTCTTTGTTCATGTCTGCATTTGCTTTATCTGAACCAGGCGAATCTTCGTCATCAAATAATTGAAAATCAAACTTAGCGTTAGGTTTCAATTTGTTCTTTTCTTCAAGTTCTAACTCTTCACCCATTTTAAGAGAACCAATTTTCTTTGCAACATTTAACATATCTCTTTTTGATTTACTAATCATTGCAACAAACTTTTCTTTGTCTCTTGGTTTCTGGATTTTCATATGTGCTTTGGTCATCATATCTAGTATTTTTGGGTCTACTTTTTCTTTCTTACCATTTGCAAATTCAATAGGCATATTACCTCTAACATCCATCGCTTTTCTCATTTGCATGATGATGTTCTTGTCTGCGGCTTTCTTGTCAGCATCAGTTGCATCTAAATCTAAATCAGCAGGGTCAATCGCTTCTTCAACTTCTTCCATACGTTTACCTTGAGTTGCACTTGTGTTAGTTGGAAACTTATCCATCCCATCTGGTAATGGTCTATTAATCATCATGTCACTCTTCTTGTTATCTGGAAGAGGTTTTGTTAGAGTAACAACTCTACCTTTTTCTCTTCTTGCCATATCCTTTGCATCAGATTCCTTAGATGCAAAACCAATAACTAATCCTTTTTTATCTACAGCGGCAAACTTGTAAGCCATACCTTCATCAAGTTCTTCTACTTCAATCTCTTCAATAATCTCATGATTGGTTAAGGAATACTTTTCTCTGATATCATCAATAGATGCAGCCATATCACCAACTGCAAATGTTACCTTACCATCTCTTCTGTATAGAAATTTCTTTACACTAGTAGGACTATCTTTTCTTGCAAGTGTAATCTTTTCAACTCTACCTTTGTTTACTACATTCTTTGATTTAACAATGTATTCGATAAAATCTTTACCTCTTTCCAAGGTGGAACTATGTTTTATTTTAACTGTATCACCCTTTTTAAGTTTATCAAAAATCTTGTTTAACTTAGGGTCATTCATTTTTAATTCATTCATTTGCATCTGTGCAAGTGTCTGACTCATTGGTTGTCCATATTTACTCATATCTTTTTCCTTTAGTTATCTACTGTAGGTAGTTTTGATAACATCTTTTCATATGTACTATTTAGTTTTTTCAACCACTCATCACCATATCTCTCTTGATATAGTTTAATAGTTTCGTCTGAAGAATACCACAATTCAATAGATTCATTAGATGCTGATTTAATTCCTAATTGTTGAGAGGAATTACCTCTTATTTTTTTTACAAGAGTATTATATGATTCTTTCTGGTCATATTGTGCCATTAGATTCATAGGTAACATACCCTTTTTAACTAGTTTATTAATATAATCAATAAGTGGAAATGCCGAACTCATTCCAAACATTGTTGCAACTCTAGATGCATAGAATTTATTTGAGTGTTTATCACCTTGGTCTTTTACCATCTGAAGGTATGATTGCAACATTTTTGCATAACCTTTTGGATGAGTTGCTCGGTGAATTACACTCTTTATAAGAGCTGGTAGATTGATTTCTTCTATACTCTCACCTTTTGCCATTTTAGTTAGAGTTGCATAGTAGATTGATTCACCTTCCTCTTTTCCATACCTATCAATAAAATCTTTTTTGTCAATATCTTTTTCGTATTTCTTTAACTTATCTTTTTCACCGTCAGTAAGTTTTCTTTCTTGTGCAGAAAGTTTTGCAACTCTTTCTTGGTCTTGTGCTATTCGTAATTGAAGTTGTGCAACCCTTTTCGCTTTTTGTAATTTACCAAATTCATCTTTTTTCTTAGCTTGGTCAGACTTTGGTTTCTCTTTATCGTCTTGTTCATTTATCTTTGAGGTATCAGTTGCCATAAATCGACCTCTCCTCAAAGTTCTAAATGGAATTTTCATTTCATTACCAAATATTTCTGCTGGGTGTATAATGTTAAACGTAACTATTTGACTAGAGTTGTCAATACCCACTAACTCCATATCTATCTCTTTATAATTCTTACCTTTGAATGAATATCCAAATGCAGTCACAAGTTTCTGAACCTTACCACCAGCAACGGCTTTCTTTGCTCTTTTTTCATTTAAGTCGTGTAACCAAACTTTTTTCATACCTTCTTCTAATACAACATAGTTTGTTCCTTTACGAACAATAGTACCTTCTTCACCAAGTTTTGTTTCGACAACATCTCCTACATTCCAGATTTCCCCACGAATATATGCATCTCTTAATACTTCTTCATCAGACCAGTTTTGTTCATTAACACCCATAAATTTACGAACATCACTAAACAATTTTGCACTATCTTTAAACCCTTTAGGTAGACCAAGTTTAAATTGTTCAAACTCATTCTTCTGTGCGGCTTCTCTCATCTTAGATGCAGACATTCCAGTAACACCTTCTGCATCTGGGTCACGCTCTCCAGCAGATACTACCTTAATATCATCAAATCCGTAATAACCGTGTCTACCATCTACACCATTATATGTGTTAAGTAATCTATCAAACTCTTTAACTCTATCAGAACCAACAACCATAATGATTGCTCTATGTCCTTTGTTATGCAATTCTACTGCAATGTCAAATACATTTCGTGCTTTACTTACGATAATAGTCTTTGCATATTTTGGAAACATCTTCTTCATATATGCTACTTTTCTTCCGTGTGGAAGTGGGTCTTTTTTAGGATTTTGGGAATGTGATGGATACACATACATTGGTGAACCAGCAACTTTATTTTTGTCAAGTGCTTTGATTAACTTTTCATGTCCAGTTGTTGGAGGATTAAATCTACCAAATGTAAATACAGCAGTATCACCTTTTGCTTCAGAAAATGTTTTCATATCAACCCTCCCTCTGAGCGAGTGAAGATTTTGCTTTCTTTACTCTCTCTCCTTCTTTTGCTTTTAAACCACGCAAGAGTTTCTTGGTTATCTTTTGAATAACTTTTGCTTTCTTAGCAACAACTTTCTGGTCTATTTGAATTCTTTTTTGTAATGGGAGTTCATTATAGTTAACATTAGGCCCCAACTGTTTCTTGATGATTATCATCTTTGCTTGTTTTGCAGCTGATTTTGAAAGAGAAGCTGTATCTCTCCTTCGGAGAAGAGCTCTTTTCTTCTTTATTTTTGTGGAAGATTTCTTTGCAAGAAGCTTCATTCTTCTACCCATCTCTCTCCGTCTTTGCATTGGAGATTTAGTAGGTTTGATTGGTGCCTTCTCGCACAACATTTCTTTTAAAGTTTTCATTTATCCCATGCCTTTATTGCAGTAAAGTTGTTAAAACTAAATTCCATTCTATCAACTAACTTTACAGCGTCACCAGACACCCTATCAATTGCAACATAACCCTCTGGGTTAACCACTTTAAATCCATTACTAGTCTTGATAAAGGTATCTGTTAAACCTTTAACACTATTTAGTTTTTTAACAATCCCCATCTTTGCATTTACAAGGTGCATCTGAAATGCAGTCACTTGTTGCAGATTGGGTAACATCTTTTTAAATTCTCTAACGTATTCTATCTTCTTTGTTTCCAGAACATCTTTGGATTTCTGGGTCTTTAGTTTTTCAATCTCTTTTTGAAAATGATTCTCTACATGAGTAACGTAACCATTTGCGTGTCCTTTGGGGTCTGAAACAGCCTGCCCAGCACGAACCTTGGTATTGTTATATGTCTTATAACTTGCACCAGCTAACTTACCAGTAAGTGAATCTTGTAACCTCAAAAACTTCTTGAGTAGTGGTGCATTAATTCTTTGGAATGTTTTACCAGCGTTAGATAAGTGTGCAGTAACCTCAGCAGTTTCTTTTGAAGTCATAGTTGCTTTACCAGAAACATCTTTGTAAGTTGCATCATCCATCCATACTGTTTTTGATTTTGTAAGTCCAGAAATATTTGCACCAAATGATGCTTTCATATCTTGTAATGTAGAACCTTTATATGTTGTATGCCATACCACACCAATCTTTGCACTATTGATACTTCTACCAATATCAGATGTAGGGTCAACTGCATATACAATTGTATTAGGTTGGAATGTGATAAATGACTTACCATCAATCTTATCTTTACCTTTGTCCTCAGAAGTAAACATCAAGTCACCTTGAAGAACTCCCTTGATACCAAGTTTTGAAAACTCTGTAAATGATGTTGTAAACTTAGATTTCAAAGTACCACTTAGTTCAGTTGCATCTGCAATTTCTTTGACACTTTTATACAGTAATGGTTTTTCATTGAATACTGATTTCTTTGCGACAAAGAACTTACCATCACTTGGGTCTTCTCCAGCAAAGATTGCAGGAGCACCATCCCATTTGACTGTCATATTGACTGAAGACCTTGCTTCTCCAGCAAGCATATCTCTTAGGGAACGAACAAAGTTAATTGCAGCTCTACCCCCAGGCACACCAAAGTTTAATATCTCATCTTCGATATGTTCTAAGTGTAGGTTCTTACCTTCTTTTCCCTCTAGTAAATTCATCATTAGTCACCATACTTCGCATAAGGCCCAGATAAATCTGATGATGCAGATGCATATCCAGCGATTGCATCACATACCTCATTTTGTTTTCTACTGTTAATCATACTTGAAACTATAAACATTGCCCAATACTTAGAGTATAAGAAATCTGGTTTCTCTTTGTCAAGTAATTTATTAAATTCTTCTTGTTCCATCTTTTTCTTAGTTTCTAATGAAAGATACAATTCATAGAACTCTTGTAAGAATTGTGGAGTAGGTTTAGATGCAAGACCCTTAACTTGTTTTGCAGATAACTTATTTGAAATTCCAGTAATCTTTTCTAATATTGCAAGGATAATACCACCACCGATTTTACCAGCGGCCGCAGTTCTACCCTTAACCTCACCTTGGAATTGAAAGTTACCGAATGTTCTAAGTTGAATGTTTCCAGCACCCTTCATCTGAAAATACATATCTTTTGAATTAAAGAAATCTCTGGTATATAAAGTATAACCACCAAATGTAACTGGTCTACGAATAAATCCAGTTATATTATATTCACCAAAGGGAACAGAACCTTTTGCTTTTTTAAGTGAAATACCTACCAAATTTTTTGCATCATACATTTCTTTGAAATGATTATTAAACTCACCAAGAGTTTCAAACTGTGAGAAGTTAGGAGTAAAACCTTTCTTCACTGCCCATATATCTGCTGGACTCCATTTGTTAATATTAGAAAATGCTTTTTCTTTTCTATTAAGTTCTTTGAATTTACCTTCAATATCTTTCACAAGAGGAGAACCTTTGTGATAAGTAAAACTTCCAGACATTTTCTTTTTCATAAGTTGTGCGATTAAAGTAGATGACTCAATCCATGAATCATCTAGTGCAGCTTCTATTTTTGATAATTGTGTGTCTATTTCAAAGTCTTTAGATTTTAATGCTTTGAAATCTATGTCTTCTGGTTTTACACCACTTTGCATTTCAGAACAGTAAACACATTGCATACATTCTGTTATGTCTGTATTTTCTGCACCCCCACCAGAACCACGACCACCACCAAACATAGATGTTTTCATAACATCTTTTAGTGTGATTTCTACACCGTCTTTTGTAAGGAATACTTTTTTGAATTTTCTATTAAAATAAAATGCAGTATCTAAGTCACCACTTTCAAAAGCAACTTTATCTACATCATTAATGAAAGAAAGAGGAGTTGTGCCTTTAGAAGTTTCCAAAGGTGTACCTTTTTCAATTGCAGTTTTTAATATGTTTATGTTGTCTCTTTTCAGAAGTTGCGTTTTATCCATAGAAGCTTCTGAAAGAAAACCTTTAAATCCTAACATCCAATTACCCCATCTATAATAATAGTATTATTTATGCGTTAGGAAACTTGGAAAACCGTAGTCACCAAATGGTTTATGTTCTGTCATCCATTTAGCAACAACCTTTGCATCATCTTCAAAATCGTATTCTCTAATAATCTTTCTAGAGGGAAGTTCGATTACTTCCCACTTTTTAGATTCTACGTTGATGTCGTAGTGATATTTTATGTTAGACCTTGATGTCCGAAAATTTCTCATACTTGCTAGTCTTTCCAGCAAATGGAGTGTTGTCGAATACAGGCTCTTCATTGATTTGTCCACTATCTACCAAGTCCTTTTGTGCTTCTTGTTCAACATCATACAGTTTCATCTTCGCTCTGTCAATACCTAATATAAATCTTTTATTCATAGTAGGGTCATTATAACGATTCTTTAACTGTTTTACACAGATTTGGTTGAGGTCTTCAAGTTCTTCTGTAGAAATGAGAGCAAACATAAGGTCAGCCGTAGCTGGTAGACCAAAACTTTCTGACGTATCTTCCAACCCAATGTCGCTTGAGACAAACCCCCCTCTAGTAGTTTGTGTCGCTGACATAATCGGTACGTTTGTTTCAACGGCAAGGCCTCTAAGTTCCTCTGCAATCGCTTTGATATAAAAGTATGAACCAACATTTGCATTTCCTTTAAACCTTGAAGACGCACATATATTCAGATAGTCAATAAAAATAATGTCTGGTTTAAAACTTCTCTTTAATGCGAGTTCTTTAATCAGACTTCTAAAGTTACCAACATGAGCTGATGCAGTTGGGTATTCTTTGACAATCAACTTTCCATTTGTCTTTTTATTTATTTTTGTAAGATAACTTTCAAACATCTTCTTAGGGAGTGTGTGCAAGTCATCTATCGTTACATTCATTAAGTTTGCATCAATACGTTCTGCAATGCGTTCTTCTGCCATCTCTAATGTGATATACAGAACATTTTTACCTTGCATAAGCGTAGATGCAGCCATATGACACATAAACAACGACTTACCAACTCCAGTTCCAGCAAGTGCAATATTTAGTGTCTTTTGTGGTAAACCACCTTTCGTTATCTTATTGAAATAATCTAGGTCAAATGGTATCTTAATCTCTTTCTTATGATAGAAATCATACCTATCTAAACCATCTTCAACATAGTCGTGTCCTACTGATAAGTCAAACGATACAGCAAGTGCATCTGAAAGTATAGAAGGAATTGCTTCTGGAGTTCTACTCTTATCTTTCCCATCAATAATACCTATTCCATCAAGTACTGCGTTATAAATCGCTTTGTCTTTACAGAACTTTTCGGTTTCGTCATGTAACCATTGTAAGTCCACTTCGGTCTTATCAAGTGAACTAATGATATCCACAACTTTTTTATACTCTTCGTCATTGATATCTTTTCTATTATCAATTCCAATAGTAAGAGTTTCTTTTGTTGGTAGAGAATTATATTTCTCTAAAAACTTTTCAATTTCTTCAAAGACAACTCTCTCTTGTCTATTTGCAAAATACTCTGCTTTTATGAAAGGAAGTACCTTTCTAGTATAATCCTCATTATAAATTAAATTTGTGAGAGTTGTTCTCTCAATCGTTTGCGTTGTTGACATATTGTAAGTTTCCATCCTCAAGTTGTTTATCCATTATATCATAAAGTATGTCACCAATCAAGTTAAAAAAGTCATCTTTAAAATATTCTTTTGCTAACCCATTGGAATCTAATATTTCCCAATCAAATTGTAATCTCAATTTATCCTTCTCTTCAATTGGAGTAACTTTTCCATATCTGTAAACTACCCCTTGATAAAAACCAGCTTCTTTGGTTAAACCAATACCTTGCCATTTTGCACCTTTATTTTCTACAAAGGTATATTTTTTTTCAATATCAGACATAGTGTAAATAACTTCCTATAATATACTTAGGTTTTGTTCCCATAACAGCATTACCAGAATGTAAGTGAGTCCACATTGGTGGGAACATACACATTCTACCAACTTTAGGTTTTATTTTTTTACCATTGAAACAATGAAACTCTGTTTCTCCACCTTCTGGCTCATTCAGATACAAAAAGAAAACTAGAAACCTTCTTGCAGTATTATAATCCATAACATCTACATGGTTTCTAAATTGGTCTTTACCGTCTGGTAAATATCTTTTCATTCTATATTGTTCAAATCCAAACTTTTTAGGAAACATTCTATCAACAATTTGACAATCATCTTTATATCTTTCTATACAAGACCTAAATGATAAATCTAAATCATCATAGAATATTCTCCAATCATTATGTTTCATTAAGTTGATTTGAGTAAAACTCATGGCAACATTATCTTGAATTTCATACTGACTATTAGATTGCTCAAATTTATCTATGAGACTTTGACAAATATCCTCATCTAGAATATTATCATAACTCCGTATGTACGTTTCCATATTTGAATTCTTTCTCTGCACATTCATCTAACTGTTTCATAATATCTTCAGTGAAAAACTTCTCTGGATTATTATTAATCGTTTTACCAAAAGTTTTAGAACCATCTGGTAATTCAATACGAGTTGAAACATTTTTGAATATATCATATTTTAGTGCTAAGTCAAGTAGTCCATAATATTTATCCAAACCTTTATCATAAGTCAAACGAACATCAACCATCTTGTTTTCAATAGTCAACCTTGACTTGTGATTTTTACAGTGAACAATATTACCGATTACTTCAGTTCCATCTTTCTCTTTTTTCTTTGAAAGGTATACAATTGAAGAAGCTGCATACTTCAGACCAGAACCACCACCCATTTCTTTCTGTGGGAACATTGAACCCACAACATCATAGGTATGGTTAGTAATTACCATAGGAACTTTTGCACGACCAAGTTTCAAAGTCAATACACGAAATGCAGCTTTAAGAACTTGTGCTCTAGTCATATCCCTAGTCTCTTTTCCATCAGCAGTATCTTCTACTTCTTTTGTAGTAGATAACATACCAAGTGAATCAAGACAAAGTAGAATAGGTTTTCTATCTGCTTCATTCTGTTCTAAATATTTTTCTAGTACTTTGAGTGCTTGAGTTCTAAATTCTTGCACAGTAGTTACTGGAAACAGTACCATACGATTTGGGTCAATACCTCTATCAATTACCATCTGTGAAGTAATCGCACTTTCACTTTCAAAGTATATAACACCAGCATCTGGATTTGCATCCAGAAAGTTTTTAACCATACCCATTACAAAAAATGTTTTACCAGTTGCACTTTCACCAGCGATTGCAGTAATCTTATTTGCAGGCAATCCACCGTGAATACTACCACTTAGTAATGCATTAAAAATATAAGAACCAGTATCTATAAACGAATCTACATCTCCTGCTTCTACACCATCTGCAACTAGACCAGCATATTCATTACCAGCCTGTTTTGCAATATTTTTCAAAAAATCCATTAAATGTCATCCTCATCTCTGTTGTCAGAACGAAACTCATCAAATCCGCCAGGATATCTGGCTTCAAGTTTCGCAGTATTAATATCAATCAGTTCTTCTATATCAGTTCCTAATGCAAGACAACCTTGTGCAATATACCACATAATATCTCCAAGTTCTGATTTCAGATGAGTGACAACATCCTCATCCATTTCTTTACCTTGAAAGAAACATTTCTTTACAATATCATTGAATTCTCCAACTTCTCCAGATAGACCGATAGATGCAGTAAGTAACCTTGTTGGTTCTACACCTTGTTCTTCTATAATATCAACTGCATCACTAAAATCATCAATGTTCTTAGTTGCATCACTGGATACTTCATCAACGAATTCTTGATAATCTTTTAATAAACTATCATCCATTTGTATCTCCTATTTTGTATAATATACATTATTTATTTGTAAAAGTCAAGTCTTATGACCAACTTCTAAGTTTTTCATTCAATTTCTGTGTAAACTCACCTTCTACACTATCTTGAACAAATAAACAAACTTGGTCAGTACCAAATTCCTCAGTTACTTGGGGAATACCACCATATAATACTAAGTTTTTAGGTTTAATAGTAGCTCCACCAAAATATATATTACTATAGTTATCTAATTGAGTATGCCAATCTACCCAAAATTTTGTTAACCTTGTAGTGTATTGTTCAATCCCATTAGTAATAATTCCACAATGAACTATAACTCTGACCTCTTCATTAGGATATTTTTTCGCTAGACCAACAGCAGTAACTTGACCCTTAGATACAAAATCATAAGATAAAGGAATATATCTTACTTTATCTTTTATATCTTTATACTTTGAACCCTCTAACCAAGTCCTTGCTTTTTCTTGTGTCATTGGTAATACTGGTTTGTCATCAGTATTGTTTAGAATAGTCATTGCAAGATAACTACACCTACTTTTTCCAATACCTACTGCATCACATTGAGGTTTGATTCTATCAAAAACTAATTGATAAACATTTGGGTCATCTCTATCAATCCATTTCTCTACAACAATTGCTCTTGTGCCTTCATCAATAATATCATACTCTTTTGCTTCAAATTGTGGTAGGTTTTTAGGGTTAAAAATATTACCTAACTGTGAAAGTTCATTTCTAATGTCATCATCAGTAAAACCATCTTTTCTTTTATACACTGCAACTAATCTATTTGAAAAATTGTATTTTACATATCTACCATCTCTAGTCTGACCAGTAATGTAAATATAATTTTTGTCACCCCTTTCATAAACTGCTCCAGGCGGTACACTTAATACGACACCTTTAGTTGAAAGTGAGGTATCTAATTCTTTCTCTTCTGTATCACTCACACCACCACCTTTTCTTGCTTTTTGAAATGCAACAGATGTTGTCTCAATTTGTTTTGTATCCAAACTAATATTTTCTGAATCAATAATATCAAATCCATCAAAGTAAATGGTTTTAAAATTATCTCCATATAATGATGGATATGCATCTAGATTAATCAATGAAATCATTGATTC
>Ga0209404_10000924_pt1 | contig 21564 bp, 13 predicted proteins | sample TroAtlMetagenome_2_FD_187447 | JGI IMG/M metagenome (GOLD analysis project Ga0209404, IMG submission 187447) | Marine eukaryotic phytoplankton communities from Atlantic Ocean - Tropical Atlantic ANT8 Metagenome (SPAdes) (version 2) | ecosystem: Environmental > Aquatic > Marine > Oceanic...
ATGTGGGTGGACGTCGAACTGGTATTGAATACTAAACGGGAAGCTACTTTGATACCGAAGAAATCGATTATCTATGATAATGACCAAACGTATGCATTCAAATTGCACATTAACAGCACCAATGGAGTTAAGAGCGTGAAGCGCCAGTTGGTTTTACCTCTCAATGCTGACAAGGTTCACATTGAGCCTACCAATGGCTTTGATGTTGGAGAAAAGATTGTTGTCGCAGGGCAGTCAGGTCTCAAGGAGGATTCTTTGATACGCGAATTAGGCGATCCGATTCCAGGTGAGACGACGTCTGCTCCATCTACTGTTAGCACAAACAAGCTTAACTCAATCTCAACTAACACCGCGGCTTCAGTTAAAGTCACGAACTAGATTTTTTACTCCTAACTGTAATGGAGTCCCCTAATCGCACCCCTAATTTTACGACCGACCGACCGGTCGCCGTGTTGATGGTATTTCTCGCGGCGGTTGTATTTGGCTATTTTTCTTACAATCAGCTGCCTGTCACGCTCATGCCGGAAATGAGCTATCCTACTCTCACTGTTCGGACCGAATATCCAGGGGCTGCTCCGGAGGAGGTGGAAAATGATATCAGCCGGAGAATAGAGGAGGCTCTTGGAGTTGTAGGAGGTCTTAACGAGATTAGCAGTATTAGTCGTGCAGGTGTTAGCGATGTCATTCTGGAATTTGTTTGGGGGACATCTATGGGGGATGCGATTCAGAACACGCTTGAAAAACTCGATTTGGTTCGGATGCCCCGAGAAGCCGAAAAGCCCTTGCTGTTGCACTATGACCCTTCACTCGATCCAGTGATGGAACTGAGCCTTTCTGGTTCTAGCAAGAGTATTAAGTATCAAGGAGATGAAGGGTTACGCAGGTTGCGACGTATTGCAGAGCTTCAAGTGAAGCGGCGATTGGAACCAATAAAAGGTGTGGCTGCAGCTCGTGTGCGAGGCGGATTAGAGGAAGAAATTCATGTGTTAATTGATGAGGCTAAGCTGCAGCGCGTTAACCTCTCTATTAGTCAGGTGCTCAGTCGTCTTCGTGCTGAAAATATCAATGCTGCTGGTGGTCGTATTCGAGAGGGTGGTGCGGAGTACATGATTCGAACCGTAAATGAATATCAAAATCTTGATGAAATCGCGGACACCATTGTTTTCCGACGTGATGGCCGTGAGATCCGGGTGAAAGACTTAGGCCAAGTCGTCTACGGACAGCAGGATCGGGAAATGATGACGAAGACCGATGGTAACGAAAGTGTACAGATCGATATTTACAAGGAAGCCGACGCTAACATGATTCAAGTTGCCGAGGATGTTAAAAAACTTGTCGGAGAGACTTCCGGGTCTGTTCGTTCAACATTGGCAGGGAAGCTACGTGCCGAGGAAGATGCATATCTTCGCGTGGTGGCTGATCGTTCCATTTTCATCGATAATAGTATTACGGAAGTCAAGCAAACGGCTTATATGGGCGGAATGCTTGCCATTATAGTTTTGTTGTTGTTTCTGCGTGATCTGCGAACAACGGCAATCATTGCCCTTAGTATTCCAATCTCGATTCTTGTTACATTTGCGCCTTTAAACATTTTAGATGTTTCTCTTAATATTATGTCATTGGGAGGATTGGCCATGGGTATAGGTATGTTGGTTGATTCCTCCATTGTAGTGCTTGAGTCAATTTACCGTTGTCGCGAGGAGGGTGATTCGATTCGCAATGCAGCAATCCGTGGAACAAAGGAGGTGCGCGGTGCAGTGATTGCTTCAACTCTTACTTCCATATGTGTGTTTTTTCCAATGGTTTTTGTTGAAGGACTTGCTGGTCAGGTATTCAGTGATTTGGGATTAACGGTCGTAACATCTCTGATTGCCTCGCTTATTGTTGCTGTTTTATTTATTCCGATGTTGGCTAGTCGTTCTGGATTTCAGCTCAAATCTGGGGCTGGAATGGGATCGCATTTTTTTGGCTCGATCGAAGGTCGTCTAAGTATGAGTTCCTTTTGGCTGGGATTAATACTTCCCGCTGTAGTTTTACTAGGTGCCATGATCGGTTTGGCTGAAGGCTATGCGGCTTGGATGATTTCTGCTGTGGATGATCCTCGTTTTGAAAAAGAGATTAGCGATACAAGTGTGACATATTCAGTTTTGAGAATCTGGGCTTTTGTTTGTGCAATTCCGCTTATCATTGCTTTAGCCAAGCGATTGCATGATGTCGGCATGTCGGCATGGTGGTTAATTACAATTGTCGTTCCGCTTTTTGTCTTATTTATAAGAGGCGATGGCGCAAATAACAGATATGGTGAATCTAGTTCTAATGCTCGAATGCTTGCAAAGCTTTGGGGGGCGTTTAGTGCGTTCGGAAAAAGTTATAGCGGGGTGAGATTATTTATCTCAAAGCAAACAATTTTCTCTTTAAAAGAGATTCTTTGGGTTTCTACCTCCTTATATTTTGTTTTAAGATTAGCCATTTCTTTTTTGTTGGAATTGCTTGGCCTTTCACTGGTTTGGTTGATTCGAGCGGTGGCATTTATCGTAATGGTAATTTATAGCAGGATTACAATCATTGGCTCAATTATTGGCGTTTATATTCCTAATAAAGGTTCAAATTATTCAAAAGGCTCATCTGATACAGGCCAGGGTATTTATCATTCACTGATCCGTTGGGCTATAAATAGTCCGGCATCGATGATTGCTCTAGCCATTGCTTGTTTCTTTATTACTTATTCTGTTGGACGGCAACTAGAAACAGAATTGCTTCCTGAGGTCCACCAAAGCGAGTTCACCTTTGAGGTTGCTCTCCCAGTTGGGACTCCTCTTGATCAAACTGTTAAGATTCTTGGTCAAGTTGAGAAAAAAATTCTGGAGTCAAAAAAGAACGGAGACAGTAAGATTGACACTTTATTAGTAATGTATGGATTCGACACCAGCAATATGAAACGGTCCGATGAAGGTGAACATTCGGCTCGTTTTAAAGTCCTCTTGAAGGAGACAAAAACGCCTTATGAGACGGAGGAACTGGTTATAGCAAAACTCCGTGAGTTATTCGATGATGTGCCGGACATAACCACTCGAGTTACGCGGCCAGTGTTGTTTAGCTCGAAAAAGCCAGTTGTGATTCAGATTAACGGAGAGGAGCTTTCGGAGCTTAAGGAGTACTCTGACCAATCGACTGCACTTTTATCAAAAGAGTCTGAACTTACTGATGTCGAACCCACTTTACGTAGCGGTGCTCCGGAAGTTCAAATTACCTATGACCGGCAGCAAATCATTAGACATGGTCTGAACATCAATTCAATTGCGAATCAAGTGCGCGATATGGTTAAGGGATCAGAAGCTACGCGACTGAACCGTCGCGACCGTCGAGTTCCAATTGTTGTACGTTTGTCCAAGCAGGATCGAGGCCAGGTGGCAGATGTTGGTCAATTGACGGTTAACCCTAGTGGGGATACTCCTATCCCTCTTAATGCAGTGGCAGAGCTGAACGTGGGTGAGGGCCCAAGTGAAATCCGCAGAATTGATGGCAAACGGGTGGCTTTAGTGCAGGCAAACATTGGGGAAGGTTCATTGGGTGCTGCCGTTGAGACAGCAAAGCGTGTACTTATGGAAAAAGTCGATTGGCCAGGATACATGGATTTTTTCATAACAGGCCAAAACAAGGAATGGGAACGCAGTCGCACAAGTCTTTATCTCGCCCTTGGCCTGAGTTTATTCCTTGTATATGTGATTATGGCTTCTCAATTCGAATCACTTACCCAGCCGCTTATTATTATGTTTACAATTCCAATGGCTTTTGTTGGCACAGTTTTGGGTTTGGAGATTTTAGGAATAAATTTATCCGTGGTGGTTTTTCTTGGAATGATTATGTTGGCGGGCATTGTTGTGAACAATGCTATAGTTTTGGTCGATTATGCGAATACTCTCCGCGGTCGTGGCATCCCGTTGAAGGATGCGATTATTCAAGCCGGTTGTGTTCGATTGAGGCCTATTTTGATGACTACGGCTACTACCGTTTTAGGCTTGCTGCCAATGGCAATTGGATTGGGGGATGGCGCAGAAATTCGGACACCAATGGCGGTTGCGGTAATTAGCGGCTTGTTAACTTCAACCATACTAACACTACTTGTTATCCCGACCATATATTATCTATTTGCCCTAGTGGGGGAACGTTTTTTTCAATCTGTAGAGGAATAGGCTATGCAAACTAGTGAAATTGCCACCGAGATCACTCGAGCATCTCTTAATCGCAAGGTCACGGTGTTCGTTCTGTTTCTGACAATCCTAGCTATTGGGTTTATTGCTGTTAATCGGCTTCCTTTGGAAAAATATCCCAAAGGAAGAGAGGGTAACTACATGCGCATTCGTACTGGGTGGAGTTCAGGAGTTCCCGAAGAAGCGATGGAAAAAATTGGGCTCCCAATGGAGGAAGAGCTCAGCACTGTTCGTGGTATTGAGTCCATAGATACGCGGGCTTCCCAAACCTCTTCGGAAGTTAGTCTGCGCTTCAAGCGTGATACCGATATGGATGTTGCTTATCGGGAAGTCCGTGACCGAATGGAGAGGGCCTCTCTTCGGTTCCCAGATGGAGTGGATGATTATCGAATTTATAAATACGGGGGTTCTAGTTCTTCGGTTTGTCGTATGTCCGTGCGTTATACTGACGACACCGACTTATACAACAATGTCGAAAAACATATTGTTAGGCCTCTGCAGCGTATTGACGGGGTTGCTGATGTAAATGTGCGAATTTATCGGAAAGAGATTATAATTGAATTAGATAAGGATCGTGCTGAAGCTTACGGCCTTAGCATAAATCGGCTTTCTCAGAGGCTTAGAGGGGACAATTTTACACTGTCAAGTGGCACTGTGACTGATGGAGGTAAGAAGTATCTACTTAAATCAAGCAGCACTTTTCACTCTATGCAGGATTTAGGAAATATTCCGTTAAGTGATTCGGTCTATTTGAGAGATGTCGCTACTATTAAATATGAAGTGGATGATACCTACCAACGCACTGAACGCTGGAATAAAATGCGTTCAGCACGAGTGGAGGTCGTCAAGGAAAGTGAAGCAAATACTGTCGAGGTAGGTAGTAAGGTTGCGGCTGCTATTGATGAAATAAGTAAAAATCCTAAGTTGGCTCAGTACGAGCTCTACCTATATCAGAATTATGGAGAGATCATTAAAAGGCAGCTGAATAGTCTGACCAATAATGGTCTTTATGGGGCTATAATGGCGGGCTTTGTTTTGTTCTTTTTTCTGCGTCAATTCCGATTGACGCTAATCATAGCACTCGGAATTCCTCTCGCTCTATTTATCTCCATGACAGTCATGTATTTTGCTGGGGACACTCTTAATATGACCTCCATTTTGGGATTGGTCATCTGTGTTGGATTGCTGGTCGACAACTCAGTGGTTGTTGCGGAGAATATTAATCGCCATTTACAGTCTGGGCTGTCTCGAAGGGCTGCCTGTATAAAAGGTGTTGGTGAAATAGGTTTGGCAATTACCACAGCAACGCTTACCACCATAATTGTTTTTCTCCCATCGCTACTTGTTGGGGGGGAAATGCGTTTCATGTTATACCAACTGGCATTGCCGGTGGTTTCGGCGTTACTTGCATCATTAGGCATGGCAATAATTTTTATTCCCCTTTGTGTTTATCTGACTGCTGGGTCCGGTAGTGATGATGAAACTTTCATTTCGAGGGGGCTAAGGGGGCCACATATCGTAATGGCCTTAATAAAAAAAGGTCTTTTGTTTTTCTATAAATTAACATTTGAGCAATTCAACGCTCTCTATAATAGAGCTCTTAAATTCTATTTGAATCGTAGGTTGGACTTGGCGTTCATACTAATTGTCCTGCTATCAGCTACTTATTTTTACGGTTTTAAAAAGATTGAAGTCGTTGGGTATCGTGATGATGACCGCGATGAGTTTCATATGAGAGTGCGGTTTCCAGAGCACTTTACGATCGCGCAAAAGGATGCTTATTTTCAAGAGGTTGAAAATATTGTTGAAACAAACAAGTTGCAGTTTGGGATTTCCAGTTACCGAGTAGAATTTGACAAGCATACCCGTGCTGAGTTTGAAGCTAATTACTCTGACGAGGGAGGTTTGGGGAATATTCCAAAGGATGAAGTGCCTGATAGGTTATATAAGATGTTTCCTGAAATTCCAGGTGTTCGAGTTTACTATTCAGGTATGGATACCGGAGGCGAAAAGCGAAATGATCAAAAGTCACGACACCATCTTCGCCTGGTCGGTGACGATCCAAGGCAGCTCGAGGAGGTTGGAGAGATGTTAAAGCCTGCATTTGCAGATTTGCCTGGCGTTCTTTCTGTAGAAGACAAAGATTCTGATGAGGGGCCAAATGAGATGGCATTAATGGTTAACCGTGACAGAGCTAGTTCAATGGGGATTAGCCCGGAAGCAGTGGCAGGGGTGGTAAGCAGTGCTTTGCGAGGGCGTTCGCTGGCAGATTTCAGCGGTAATGGTCGCCAAATCCCAGTTCGCATGCGGTTCAGTGAGGAGGATAGGGCAGAACTGGATGATATTAATAACTATCGAGTCAGGAGTGATGATGGCCGTTATTCTTCGATCGGCGCTATCACAAAGCCGGCAATGCTAAATAGTGAAACTCACATTCAAAGATCTGATAAAAAAATCAGTTATTACATTAGTATGAAACTTGAGTCTGGCGAGGAAAGCGAAGCGCGAAGGGCGATTTATGAGGCTCAAAGGAATATTGATTTGCCAGAAGGGGTGTCGTTCAGTGAAATGAAGGTTACATTCGATGATGATGAAATTTCGACGAGCTTGATAGCTATGGGGCTTTCAATCATTTTTATATATATGCTTATTGCATTCTTATTTGAGAGTATACTTATGCCACTTTCCATCATATTGACAATCCCTTTGGCAGCTATTGGTTCGATTTGGTTGCACTTCTATACCGGGACCGGGATAGACGACATGGGAATAGTCGGTGGTATTCTTTTAATGGGGCTGGTGGTAAATAATGGTATTGTATTGGTTGATTACGCAAATCGACTTCGAGCTGGAGGTATGGATCGAAATGAGGCTCTTTTACTCGCGACCCGTCACCGGTTCCGCCCAATAGTTATGACTGCTTTTACAACCATCTTTGGAATGATTCCTCTGACATTGGCGTCCTCTGAAGCTATGGGTAGAAGTTTTGAAAGTTTCGGTTTTATGATTATTGGGGGCATGACTACGGCAACATTTTTTACTCTTTTAGCCGTCCCTGTATTTTATGCGTTGATAGATGATGCTCAGAAGGCGATACAAAACATTCTTGCCTCAGTATTAGATAGTTCGCAAAGGCTTAAGATTAAGTGACATTTTGTGCATTATAGCTAATGGAATCTAACGAGCTAGCTACAAGTATTACCCGATTTTCTCTTAATCGCCGGGTAAGCATGTTTGTATTGTTTTTAACTATTTTAGCTGTAGGACTAATTGCTGTTTCTCGTCTTAAGCTCGAGCTCTTCCCTAAAGGATTTGAGACAAATTCTCTTTCAATTCGGGTGCCCTGGAATTCTGCTGTTCCTCAGGAGGCAATGGAGAAAATAGCCATGCCGCTAGAGGAAGAACTAAGTACCGTAGGAGGTGTTGAGTCGATGACTACTTCTTGTTCTTCAAGTTCAGTAAGAGCTAGTCTTGATTTTAAACAGGGAACTGACATGGATGTGGCTTATCGGGAGGTGCGTGATCGCCTTGAGCGAGCTAAACTGCGATTTCCTGATGATGTGGAATTTTCCTACATATATAAGATGGATATGTCTGGATTTCCGGTAGTAATGCTTGGGGTGGCTCATGCGCTGCCGCCTGAAGTTGATGTGTATGATTTTATGAATAAGAAAATCATTACGCCTTTATCTCGAATTGACGGTGTTGCCCACGTTGATGCTAAGGGTTTGGAAGAGAAGGAAATTATTATCGAAGTAGATAAAGACCGTTCAGAGGCGTACGGCCTAGATATCTATAAATTGTCTCGTCAGTTGCAGGGTGACAATTTCAATCTTGCTAGTGGCAATGTTCAGGATGGATATAAAAAATATTTACTTAAATCCAATAGTAGCTACCAGAACATTGATCAGTTAAGAAACATGCCTGTAAGCACTAATATTATTTTAAGTGATATAGCTATTTTAAAATATGAACCTGAAGAACGTCGTCATGTAACTCGTGTGAATGGAAAGCCGGCGATGGCTATTACAATTACAAAGGAAAGTTCTGCTAATACTGTAGCTGTATGCAATCAAGTTGAGGCAATGATTGGTCGATGGAAGTCAGATCCCGAGCTGGAGAACTTTGAGCTTCGTGTTTTTATGAATCAGGGAGGTATCGTAATGACACAGCTAAATACGCTCTATACAACTGGTCGGATTGGAGCTTTTTTAGCTGCGTTAGTGCTTTATATGTTTCTAAGGCGTTTGCGCATAACGCTAATAATTACATTAGCCATTCCGCTGTGTTTGTTTATTGCTCTTTCGGCAATGTATTTTAGTGGCGAGTCTTTGAATATACTTACCATTCTCGGGCTTGTGATTTGTGTTGGGTTGTTAGTTGATAATTCAGTGGTGGTAGCTGAGAATATTCAGCGACATTATTTAAGTGGCATGACTAGGCATGATGCTTGCCTCAAAGGAGTTCAGGAGATTGGGTTAGCTATTACAACTGCCACCTTTACGACCTTAATAGTTTTTCTTCCGGCAGTATTGGTTGAAGGCGAAATGCGATTTTTTTTGTTAAGACTAGCTGTTCCTATCGTTGCGGCACTGCTCTCTTCACTGATCATCGCATTGGTATTTGTTCCGTTATGTGTGTTCCTTACACTTGGTCGGGATCCGTTAGGCCGATTTGATTGGCTTGGTATTGGGGTTGAGGCATTCCGCAACTGGCTTAGTCGGATTTATAGTATCACATTTGATAGGTTCAACGCTTGGTATAACCAAGCTCTGCGCTACTATCTTCAACGTCGCATCGACTTAGCTGTTATATTTCTTGTTTTATTTAGTGCCACATATTTCCATACTTTTAAGGAGGTGGGTTTTTCTTTTGACGAAAAACGTGAAATGAGCCAATTCAATATCTCTTTTAATTTTCCTAGCCAATTCAATTTTGATCAGCGCACCGATTACTTCAAAAAAGTAGAGAAGATTTTGGATGCTCGGAAAGATGAGTTCGATCTCGAAGGTTATCTAGTTAGGTACGCAACGTGGTACGGTTCATTAGAGGGTTGGTTTAAACAAGAAAGGCTTAATGACATGACTCCTCGAGAGGTTTCGGAGAGGATATTCAAGCTGCTGCCCGAGGTTCCTGGCTTAAAAATCAGTTATGAACGAATGGGTGAAGGTGAAGAGAAGCAGGATAGGGAGGAGCGTTATTCTGTCAGGCTTGTGGGAAATGACCCTATAAAACTTGATGAAGTAACTGAATCTCTAAAGCCTGTTTTCTCGAGTCTTCCAGGTGTATTGGCGCTGCAGGAGCGGCAGGATGATGACCCTAATGAAATGGCATTGATCGTTGACCGTGATCGTGCAAGTTCCATTGGAGTCAATCCAACTACACTTGCGAGCCTTGTTGGTAACGCATTGCGAGGTAGTAGTCTTCCCCGTTTCCAAAGTGAGGGTCGGCAAATCCCAGTCCGTGTTCGATTTAGTGAAGACGATCGAGCAGAGTTAGCCGATTTGAATAACTTCCTTGTGCCGGCCGAGGATGGGCGATTCAGTTCGGTTGGGTCTCTAACTCGCCCTTCTATGTTGAGCAGCCCACGTTATATTAGAAGAACCAACAAATCCGTGAGTCATACGCTAACAATGGAGCTGGAAGCTGGGCGTGAGGAGGAAGCTAAAAAAGCTATAGATGCGGCAAAATTAAATATCGACCTTCCTGAAGGTATTTCATTTAGTGAACTTCGTATGCGTTATGGGAAAGAGGATTTTTTTGCTGCGGGTTTAGCACTTGTATTGTCAGTGCTGTTTATTTACATGCTAATGGCATTTCTGTTTGAGAGCGTTATGATGCCGCTATCGATCGTTTTCACTATCCCTTTAGCAGCAATTGGAGCGGTTTGGATCCATTATCTGACAGGGGTAAAGATGGATATGCTTGGAATTGTAGGAGGTATGTTACTTGTCGGGGTGGTCGTTAACAATGGCATCGTACTAATCGACTATGCTAATCGCCTGCGGCATGCTGGCAATGATCGTACAACCGCACTATTGAATGCTGCAGATCATCGTTTTAGACCTATTGCCATTACGGCGCTAACCACAATTTTCGGGATGATTCCAATGGTTCTCTCTGATGGAGGCGATATGGGAATGAGCTATCGTAGCTTTGGTTTGACATTGATAGGGGGAATGGCTTCAGCGTCCCTCTTCACTCTCCTTGTAGTTCCTGTGTTTTACTCCCTATTTGACGATGCACAGGAAATTATCGGCTCCTCGCTTGCGTGGGTGTTTTCTAACGGGAAAAAGTCTAGTTTGAAGAAATGATCTAATGATCTTCAATTAGTTAAGTGATTTCGTGTTGACTCAGGAAGGTGGAATTCGTCATAAATCTCATTTCGTTAAGGCGTGTTCGTCTATCCGGTTAGGACGCCGCCCTCTCAAGGCGGAAAGACGAGTTCGATTCTCGTACACGCTGCCAATTTGACTCCTATATATGTCACCTTTTCAGATCATTTTTACCCCAACAGCTGCGGCGGAGCTTGGTAAATTACCCAAGGGCTTGCAGTTAGAGATTTTAGGTGAATTCCGTGGGCTGCCACAGGATGTTCGCAGCGATGAAATGGATAAATTCGGTCGATTAAACCGTGATGGGCATCATATGTTTCGATTTCGACTTGGTAATTATCGAGTTTACTTTGAACGACATGAACTAGGTGTGCTTATTCACAGAATACTTCATGCAAAAAAACAACTACGCGATTTTCTCTATCGTAACAAGTTGCCTGGAAGCGAAGACCAGATTCTAGAAGAAAATCCAGAATTCTGGAAATTGATAGAGAAAGCTAAATCTTCAGCTTGTTAGAGATTCTATTGCAAATCTTCTCCGAGCTCTACGTTCCAATAGGCGAGATCTAAAAAGTGACGCCAGCTCTCATGGTGCTGGAGACTGAACCGCACCTGCATGAAAGGATGCCAATGTGGTTTGCGTGGTTGTCGAATCAAATTCATTCCAGCTTGTTCCGGGGTCTTATTGGATTTACGTGAATTGCATGGAATGCAAGAGCATACAATGTTTTCCCAGGTGGTTGGCCCGCTGTGTTGGCGAGGGACCACATGGTCGAGATTTAGATCTCGAGCATCAAATTTATTACCGCAATATTGACAGGTGTTTTTGTCGCGCTGAAAAATATTATGACGAGTAAACTTAACTTCTTTTCTAGGCATGCGGTCGTAGACCATCAGAAGAACCACTTTTGGGAGCCGTAGTTTGATGCTGACTCCGTTTACACACTCTTGTTCGGGTTTTTGTTCAGAAAAATCCGCCCACTCATTGAAACTGAAGGTATTGAAATGGCCTTCTTCACTGTGAACGACTTGTGCGTTGCCTTCGTACAACATGGAAAGTGCTCGACGAGTTGAACAGATATTTACTGCCTGCCAAAGTCGATTTAATACCAATACTGGTTGCTCGAGCACCATTGTTTAAAGAGAAGTTGGGGCAAGCTACCACGGTGTTTTTGCGACTGTCAAACTGGGTTAGCTATTTAGTTTAAGTAATCACGCGGATCTGCAACATGGCCAGCAAGGGCGCTGGCCGCGACAGTCGCTGGACTGGCTAGATAGACTTCGCTTTCCTTACTTCCCATTCGACCGGGGAAATTCCGGTTGGTTGCACTAATGCACTTCATGCCGCCTTCGTTCATACGCCCGAATGTGTCGACAGGGCCTCCAAGGCATGCTGAGCACCCAGCGTTTTCAGTCATTCTTACCCCTGCATCGGTGAGTATATTCCAGACTGATTTGCCCTCCCATTCTGTTGTTTGCAAATCATTGACAATCTCTGGGGTGGCAGGCACCCCGAATGTGTCTATGCGTACTTCTTGCCCGCGTATAATTTCTGCGAAGGCTATAAAGTCACTTGTTTTACCTCCAGTGCAGGATCCTATGTAGGCACGATCTAGTTTCATGTCTGTCATTTCGCGTGCGGTTTTCCGATTGCCAGGGTCGGGATGGCAAGCAACGGTAGGTTCAAGTTTAGTGAGATCGATGGTTGAATCGTAGATGAATGATTCATTGTTATCACGTTCTACAGGTTCATATTCGCTTTTTGTTCCGTTCAGCGAGGTGCGTTCCTCGACCAGAGACTTGGTCTTTTCATCATACTCAAAAATACCATTTTTCCCGCCCGCTTCAATGGCCATGTTGGCAACCGTCATTCGGTCATCCATTGAGAGATCAGAAGCACCCTCTCCATCAAATTGCATAGCGCGATAAGTTGCGCCGTCGAAGCCAATTTCACCAATAACATGTAGTATGATATCCTTAGCCATTACCCCAGGCTGTAGTTTGCCTTCAAGTCGGAAGTGCATAGTTTCTGGCACTTTGATGAGCAGTTTGCCGGTGCCCATAACAAAGCCGGCATCCGTGTTACCTATTCCGGTGGCAAATTGGTTGAATGCTCCCGCCATGCAAGTATGTGAGTCTGTTCCGAATAATATTTCACCAGGTCTTAGATGTCCCTTTTGCGGGAGCGCGGCATGACAGACCCCTGCATAACGCGATCCGTATTGACGCTTGAGTAGCCCTTGTGATGAGTCGAATTGCCAATTGCCATTTTCATCATCGATTACGTCATAGAAATATGGAAGGCCTTGTTCTTTCGAAAATGTGCGGAGAATATCTACATTCCGGTTTGATAATGAGTCGGATGTGAAAATGTAATGATCTGGAATAATCACAATCTTTTTTGCGTCCCAAACCTTGGCATTCTGACCAAACTCACGCTTAAAAACCCCGATTGTCCCAGGGCCGCAAACGTCGTGAGTCATTAAAGTATCAACTTGTACCCAGACGTTTTCTCCAGCAACTAAATTACTTTTGCCCGATGCTCGAGCCATTATTTTCTCAGTTAGCGTCATTGCAGCTGGGACAATGTATCGGCGAGTAGACTGTCAAGCAATCGTGTTTTCGCCTTATCAGTTAAACATTTATTTAGGTGTGGCATCCAGCAACGATATCTTTGCTATGGAGCTTTGGAGAGAATGGCTCTAGTAGCATAGGTCTTTTATGGTCTAGATGTCGTCGGCATATGCTGAAAAAATCTGGTTTGCTTTTTGTTCGGCGAATGTCGTGGAGAAATTGGCCATCAGCATCTATTCCTAATCCAAAGTAGTTCATGTACTTCTTCATCTTTTGTACCTGGCTAACTTCAACATAGTTATCTGGGGCAGTTGTTTCAAAGAGCTCTTCGACATAATTAAGGACATCTTGCCCACTTGGCCTTGTTGGCACTTCTCCGTGGAGGTGCTGTCGGATTTGTTTGAACATCCATGGATTTCTAATAATTCCCCGTCCTATCATGAGGCCTTGTGAGTTGGTCTCGTGGAGAACCTTCTCTGCTTTTACTGCTGAGTATATGTTGCCATTGGCTAATACTGGGCAGCCAACTTCTTCACTTGCACGTTTAATAAATTCATAATGCACGGCGCTTCGATACATTTCCTTCACTGTCCTGCCATGGACGGTGAGGAGATCAAGATTATGTTTAGAGAAGATAGGGAGTAGCTTGTCAAATATACTTGAACTATCGAATCCGATTCGAGTTTTTACTGTGAATCGTGTTTCGATTGCTCCGCGTAGGGCTCCAAGAATTTTGTCGACCCGTTCTGGTTCGCGTAGCAGTCCGCCGCCAGCACACTTTTTATAAACGACTGGCGCAGGGCATCCTAGATTAAGGTCTACGGCTGCAATAGGATAATGCTGGAGCTCACGGGCTGTCCGAATCAGGTCCGGGATACTATTGCCGATCATTTGTGCGATCACGGGCTTTCCAGTTGGATTTTCTGTAATAGATCTCAGAATGGGTTTCTCTAGTCTGGAGCCATTCCGGACACGAAAGTATTCAGTAAAATAAACATCGGCGTTGCCGCGTTTATCAATTACTTTCCAGAATGGCAGGTCTGTAACATCCTGCATTGGGGCAAGTGCCAATATAGGTTCTGCACTGTGAAGAAGTGTATCAAATGCTTGGACCTGTTTACTTAATGGCATCGCACGGCGATTTCTCTCGTTTCGTAAAGCCTTTTGCAACCTCAAAACAGGCTTGCTTTGTGTAATGTTGGCTTAAGCCCTAGTAAGGAATGCGCAGGGATTGGCTATTGAGCTTTGTCAATGTAGATTCTGTCCAGATGAGCGCTATAAATAAAATATTATCGCTTAATGAATTACCCGATTGGCGAAAGAAGCTGCGCGAATCGAATTCTCGATTGGTTGCAACCAATGGCTGTTTTGACCTTCTCCATGCGGGGCATGTTACCTATTTGGAGCAGTCAGCAGCTCAAGGGGATGTCCTGCTAGTTGGTTGTAATGGAGACGATTCTGTTCGCCAGCTCAAAGGTTCAGGCCGCCCTGTAAATACAGAAGGAGACCGTGCATTGGTGTTGGCTGCATTGGAATCTGTGGGGGCTGTAGTGGTCTTCCATGAGAAAAGTGCCGTAAATTTTTTACGCTTGGCCCAGCCGGATGTTTACGTAAAAGGAGGTGACTATTCTCTGGAAACATTGGTGGCCGATGAGCGTGAGGTGGTTGAGGAATCAGGTGGCGAGATTGCTATTATTCCCTTTGTGCAAGGTAAGTCGACTACATCAATAATTGAGCGGATGAACCATTGAAAATGCGATGAAACGACTAATAGGTTGTTTGTTTTTTGGATTCTCTTTGCTTTTATTTGGCAAATTTTTGGGGCATTCAGCTCCTTTTGATCAGGCACCAAGCTGGGCTCGGGACGCGATTTGGTACCAGATTTTTGTTGAACGTTTTCGTAATGGGGACTTATCGAATGATCCTAGTCCTGCGTACATGCAGGGAGCTTACCCTGGTTACGTTCCTACTAACTGGCAGGTAACTCCATGGCAGCATGATTGGTATGAACAGGAGAGTTGGGCTAAGTCAGATGGAAGTGATTTTCACAAGCTTGCTGCTGCACGGCGATTCGGCGGAGACCTGCAAGGTGTGCTGGATAAATTAGATTATCTGCAGGATCTTGGGATTACCGCTATTTATTTCAATCCACTTAATGACTCTCCGTCGCTTCACAAGTATGATGTGCGTCATTATAGGCATATTGACCGCAATTTTGGGCCTGATCCTAAAGGAGACTCTGCAATCATAGATGAAGAAACCCCTAGAGATCCTGCTACTTGGCAATGGACCTCAGCTGACCAATTATTCCTTAAGCTTGTCGGCGAAGTCCACAGACGAGGTATGCGGCTAATTATTGACTATTCTTGGAATCACACAGGAATAAAGTTTTGGGCGTGGGAGGACCTAAAAAAGAATCAGGCTAAAAGCCGGTATAAGGATTGGTATGAGATCACCTCGTTTGACGACCCAAAGACGCCTGAAGACGAGTTCAGTTATAAGGGCTGGCTTGGGGTTCAGACATTGCCAGAACTTAAAAAAGTTAACGTTTCTAACAAGCAAAATGGGCATGTTTTTGAGGGGGATCTGCACCCTGAGGTTAAGGCGCATATATTCAACGTCACAAGGCGTTGGTTGGATCCTAATGGCGATGGGGATTCAAGCGATGGGGTGGATGGTTTTCGGCTTGATGTTGCGACGCATGTGCCACTTGGATTTTGGCGTGATTACAGAAAGTTTGTTCGTGGAATTAATCAGGAAGCATTATTACTTGGTGAAGCTTGGTGGACCAATTGGCCTGATGAGTTAATGGACCCTAGGCCATTCTTGAAGGGGGATATTTTTGATTCAGTTATGCATTATCAATGGTACAAGCCGGCTCGAATGTTATTTGCTCAAGCCAACGGCGGACTCAAGCCAACCGGCTTTGTTGCTGAGATGGATCGAGTTTATAAAGGTTACAGTAAATCACTCTCCCAGAACTTAATGAATCTTGTTGCGAGCCATGATAGTCCGCGGTTTGGCACCTCGTTTCAAAATAAGCACAAGTATAAGTATCGTATGGGTGCCAGGGGGAATATGGGTCTTCATCTTGGGCCGCCTGATTTAGGGGTTGTCCATGAGATGCGGATGATGTTGTTACATCAGTTTACTTTCTTAAGTGCTCCCCACATTTGGAATGGTGACGAGTTGGGCATGTGGGGTGCTGACGATCCTGATTGCCGAAAGCCAATTATTTGGGATGATATTAACCATCGACCGCAGGTGTTTAATCCTGTTGGCGGACGTAATAAGCCAATTCCCGTGAAGCCTGATGCAAAATGGATCGCTTACTACAAGAAACTCATTTCACTTCGGAAAAAACGTCCAGAATGGAAGACAGGAAGCATAGAATACATAGTCGCTGATGATAAAGATTTTACATTGGCTTACAGAAGAAAAGAAGGGAGGCATCAATCTGTTATAGCGTTTAATTTTGGAACAAGGGCCAGGAGTATTCGGATAAAACAAAAGTTTATAAAAGAAGTTGGGTTGCTTGCAGAGTCTCGTTCAGGCGCATTGAGTTCGACCCAAATAGAGAATGAGGTTTTGCATATTAATTTGGCTTCTAGCTCCGGAGTAGCGCTATCGATTGACTGAAAAACTTGCTAATTATTTCCTCTTGTCAAAGATAAACAATTGGTTTGGTTCCCCGACAATATAAAGTGTCCCTCGTTTGTCGAGTGCGACGCCTTCCGCCTTAAGTACGGTTTGTTTTAGTCCTGCTTGTCCGCCCTTTAAAGATAAGCGACTTTTCTCTATGCCGTACTTGTTCGCCTCCACTACGCAGGCAGATTCATGGCTTAGGATTATCAGTCTTTCGTCATGTGAGCTGTAATGGAGTCCTGATATATCTTTTAGCCCACGCCCTGCTACGGTCATGAGTATTGAAGTGGGGTTCTCTTTGCTGCCATTTGGAGGTTGAAGGACTTTAAACAAGGCTGCTGAATTTTTTTCTCTAGCTACGAAAAAGAGTTTTTTTATGGGGTCGTATGTTAGTCCTTCGATCCCATTTAGCGGGCTAACCTTAATTCCTAGTTTGAGCTTTTTTGCCTTTTTCCAACTTACACCCCCATCATCAGGTTCGAGTTCGACCAGCACAATGTTACACTTGCCTTCCTCTGCAATTGCGAAGATATCTCCTGTTATCCAGGCGATTCCTTCGGTGTCTTGAAATTTATTTAGTTCAATTTTCCGTCTGAGTGATCCGTCGAAATTAATTTCAATAACTCGTTGAGGCTGATCTAGTACGACAAATAGACTGTCGCGTTCAGCATGGTATGTTAGGCCAGAGGCATTCGCTTTTACGCCTTCAATAATGATTGGTCCTTTAACCAATGTATATTGGTTTAAATATAGAAGTCTTTCTCCATAAACTAGCACTTGATGAAGCAAGAGCGATATGATTATCAAGAAAATTTTCATTCTGAAAACGTTATTCAATATACACCTTTATATGCGTTCTGTCACTATGCCTTTAAATATTTTTCCAGGTGAATTATTGCGGTAATGCTTATAGGGTGATGTGAATTTGTATAGTAATTTTCTAGTCGCTGGACTTTGTTCAATGTTCGAGGCATTTTTTTTGGGTGAGTGATGTTAAGCTTAATCAGCTCAAAGAAATCCTGCGCGGATACGGGTCCTGCCTAGTTGCGTATTCGGGCGGAGTAGATTCTGTCTTGCTAGCTTATATTGCTTATCAGGTTTTGGGAGATCGTGCACTTGCGGTGATAGCTGATTCACCAAGTTTGCCTAGGCGAGAGTTAACCGAGGCACAGGAAATTTCAAAAAAATATGGATTTCCATTGCGAGTTGTAAAAACTCAGGAGTTTTCTAATTCTGATTATACTGAGAATCCTATTAATCGCTGTTATTTCTGTAAACACGAATTGTTTGTTCAGTTGAGCGAGATTGCAGATGATTATGACTTTGATGTCCTTGCCTATGGTGAAAATTCTAGTGATATTGGGGATCATCGACCAGGAGCTGATGCAGCTAAAAAGTTTAAGGTTCGAGCTCCTATGAAAGACGCCGGAATGACTAAGGCAGATATTCGATCTTGCTCAAAGGTGTTAGGTTTACCAACGGCCGACAAACCGCAAATGCCGTGCTTGAGCTCTCGTATTCCATACGGTCAGGAGGTCACGCGTGAGAAACTTGCTATGATTGAAAAAGCAGAAGGAATATTACGTGATGCTGGATTTAAAGAGGTGCGGGTTAGGCATCACGAACAGCCTGATGGTGTAATGGCTCGACTTGAGCTTGGTTCAGAGGAGATGGCTCGATTTTTGACTGAAGGCTGGGAGACCTCTGTAATGGACAGTTTTCTTGAAGTCGGGTTTGTTAAAGTAGAAGTTGATACCCGAGGGTATCGTAGGGGAAGCCTTAATGAGGGCGTTTTGGAGGGGGGGCTATCCAAAAGTTGATGCGAAAAAAAATCGCTAAGCTCATGGAATTGCCGACAGGTTCAGCTAAGCGGTTTTCATTTAAACGTGATGGATTGCGCATCGACGCTTTTATAGCAAATTTCAATGGCGACATTGTGGCGTACGAGAATTTATGCCGTCATTTGCCGATTACCCTTGATTATGGAGATGGGGAATTTTTCAGCAAAGATAACAATCTTTTCGTGTGTCAGACTCACGGGGCTTTTTATGAACCAAAAACTGGCTTATGCATTGCTGGTCCATGTGTTGGAGCTAGCCTTATACCTCTTGAGACAGAGTTGGTTGATGGTGAGATATTTTTGGTTGGATAGACTAGGCAAGTTTGATTATAGAGCTTTAGCAGCGATATCTTTGCGACTAAAAGCCCCGTCGAAGTGAATCATAGCGGCTGCTTTGTATGCAAGGTTTCGGGCAGCTAGTAAATTATCGCCAAGTGCTGTAACACCTAATACACGTCCCCCAGAATTGACGATTTTGTTGTCTTTTATTGTAGTGCCTGCGTGGAATACCTTAACGCCTGATATAGCATCGGCAGCTTCAATCCCGCTAATCACTTTTCCTTTTTCATAGTCGTTAGGATAGCCGCCAGAGGCCATTACAACGCAGACAGCCGATTGGTCGGTCCACTGCAATTCGTGTTCATTGAGCGTGCCGTCGATGCTGGCTTCAAGTAAGTCGACGAGATCGTTTTTTAGGCGGGGAAGATATACCTGCGTTTCTGGGTCGCCGAATCGAGCATTGAATTCAAGAACCTTAGGTCCATCATCAGTAAGCATGATTCCAGGGTATATCATACCTCGAAAATCGATGCCTTCACGAGTACAGCCGGAGAGCCATGGTTCAAGGACGGTATTTGCAATTTCGTGAAGTTTATCTTCTTTTAGGAAAGGTACTGGAGAGTAGGTCCCCATGCCGCCGGTATTGAGGCCAAGATCATTTTCGAGCGCTCTTTTATGATCCTGCGAGCTGGGAAATAATTTAGCTGTTTTGCCATCGCAGAGTGCATGAAGCGAAATCTCCGTTCCAGTAATCAATTCCTGAACTAGAACGCTGGCCCCCGCTTCACCAAATGTCCGATCGGTCATGATTTGTTCGATGGCAACGTTTGCTTCATCGGTGCTATTGCAAATCAGAACCCCTTTTCCGAGCGCTAATCCATCAGCTTTAACAGCACATTTGCCTCCAAGTTCAGCTGCGAAACTTTTGGCTTCGGATGGACTCTGGAATGATGCAGACTTCATCGTAGGCACACCGTTTCGATCCATAAATTCCTGTGAAAAGATCTTTGATGATTCGAATTGTGCGGCTTGCTGTGTAGGCCCCCATGCTCGAAGCCCAATGGCTTGAAATTTGTCGACGATACCCATGGCTAATGGGTTGTCGGGGCCAACAACGGTAAGGTCGACCTCATTGTTTTGGGCAAATTCTAAAAGTGCCTTTAGATCTTCAGCTCCTATTTGGATGCACTCAACTTTAGAGTTGTTTGATTTGAGGGTTTCATTTGCGATTCCGGCGTTGCCAGGGGCGCACCATATTTTTGTCGGGCGGGGAGATTGTGCCAGTTTCCAGACCAAGGTGTGTTCTCGGCCGCCTCCGCCGATTACTAAAATTTTCATTTATATCAGAGGGCTCATCGTAGGTCAGTCGTAGCTTTGGGAAAGCATTTTTCATGTTTTCGGCTTCGATGTAGACTAGTCATATAAAAATAATTTGAGCCAAGTGGACTTTCCCGGCACTCTCTCCGTGCCTGAAATGAGAAAGGTGAATATAGGATTAGTAGGTTGTGGAACCGTCGGCAGTGGCGTTGTTCAGGCTCTGTCTCGTAATGGAGCGTTGATGGGGTCTCGGCTAGGGGTGAAACTTTCTCTGAGTAAGGTCGCTGTGCGTAATCCACGGAAGGCGCGGGCAGCGAGGCTTGCAAAGCGGCTAGTCACTGATGATTGGGAATCTCTAGTTCGAGATCCGAAGATTGATATTGTGGTAGAGCTGATGGGAGGAACCACAATTGCCCGCAAAGTTGTTAATGAGGCCTTGAAGCTTGGCAAACCGGTAGTGACTGCTAACAAGGCGCTTATTTCTGCCCATGGAGAGTCAATTTTCAAATTGGTCGAAAAAAATGGTGGCAATCTATATTATGAGGCGGCTGTAGCAGGGGGTATTCCGATTATAAAGTCTCTTAGGGAAGGTCTGAGTGGCAACCGTATCCAGAGGTTGTATGGAATCCTCAATGGGACTTGCAATTTTATCCTAACTCAGATGGAAGCAGAGGGGAGGGATTTTGAGGACATCTTGTTAGACGCCCAAAGATTGGTGTATGCTGAGGCTGAACCATCATTAGACGTTGATGGTTTTGATGCTCAGCATAAGGTGGGGATTCTGGCTTCTTTAGCACACGGTTTTTGGATCAAGCCTAACCAGATTTTTGTTGAGGGCATTCGGCATATTACAACTCAAGACATGCAGTTTGCCCGGCATATGGGTTACTGCATTAAGCTTTTGGGAATCGTTAAGAAGATAGGAAGTAAAGTGCAGATAGTTGTTCACCCTGCATTGGTTCCAGAGAAACATGTGCTTGCAAATGTAAGTGGAGTATATAACGCGATTCTTGTCCGCGGGGATATTGTTGGAGATACTCTCCACTACGGGCAGGGGGCTGGCGCGGATGCTACTGCAAGTGCAGTCTTGAGTGACTTGGCGGATGCTGCGCTAGATTTAAAAAATATTAGCATTGGGAGAGTTCCTCCATTTGTGCCTCATGATCAAGAAGGAAGTGTTCTTCCTATCGAGCAATCGGTTAGTCCTTTTTATTTAAGACTCAGTGTGGTTGATCGGCCTGGCACATTGGCGCGTATTGCAGCTATACTTGGCGAAGCAAAAATCGGAATTTGTTCAGTATTTCAACCAGAGGGGAATGTTAAGGGAAGTGTACCGTTAATAATGATGTTACATGATGCTTCT
>Ga0209404_10000925_pt1 | contig 21529 bp, 17 predicted proteins | sample TroAtlMetagenome_2_FD_187447 | JGI IMG/M metagenome (GOLD analysis project Ga0209404, IMG submission 187447) | Marine eukaryotic phytoplankton communities from Atlantic Ocean - Tropical Atlantic ANT8 Metagenome (SPAdes) (version 2) | ecosystem: Environmental > Aquatic > Marine > Oceanic...
TCGACTCCGGGTCGTCGGAAATGGCCTTCAGGGCGCGCTGCTTGAGTGAGTCGAGGTCGCTCCGCTGTAAAACTAGGGATGCCGCGTCGGCGTCGGGTTCCAGACCTCGAGCATACAGGGTCTTGGCCACGTCCGGCCGCTTGTCGACCCAGTCGTCGGCGAACTTGTTCGCGACGCCGGACCTTAGTAAAGCCGTCTCGGCCTTCGTTAATGTATCGGGCTCAACCACAACATCGGGCGCGACGCCGCCGCCCGACTCGATGGGCCTTTTGCTATTTACGGTGTAGAAGGACTCCTTCGGCGACACCTCCTTTTTGGAGGACAAGGCTCGTTCCTTCTCGTAGTCGAGCTCTTGGAGACACCTCCCAGAAGGCGTATAATATCTACCAACCGTGACCTTCAGGGCCGCGCCATCAAATGGTAATGGAGAGACGTCCTGAATGAGACCTTTGCCGAAGGTCCGCGAGCCGACCACAACACCGGCATCGTAGTCCTGTAGGGCTCCGGCGACGATCTCCGACGCACTTGCTGATTGCCCATCCACTAAAACAACTACAGGAGCGACGCCGAACAGCGTGACACCTCTAGCTCTACTTCTAAACTCGACGCGCTCCGGCTTCTCGGCCTCCGCTGTTTTCTCGCCCTGCTTGGGCGTCTCGCCCGACCTGCGCGGACATCGACCAGTGAGACCTTCGTGCACCTCCACGCCATCGAGCAGATCGATGGCGTCTGAACTTTGATGTCCGCGCGGTCCTCGACGGCGTCGCGTCCCTGACGAACCCGCGGCCGCCCGCCGACGCGATGACGGCGTCGGGCGGTAGGAATAGTGATGCGACGTCCACCGCCGCGTCCAATAACCCTCCCGGATTTCCTCTCAGATCGATGATAACGCCCTCTAGTTTTGATTTCTGGGAATCGAACCTCAAGGAAGCGAGCCCTTCGACCAATTCCGGCGCCGTCTCGCGCGAAAAGCCGCCCACTCTCGCGTAGGCCACTACTTTCGGCGCTGTCGGTGATGGGAGTAGCGTCACGAGTTCGACATCTCTTCGTCTTACTGCAAATCTTTTCAAATCAGTGGTCCGTGGCGTCGTCTCCCAAGGGTGCTTGTACTCCACACTTACGTCGGTGCCGGGCTTACCTCTCAGTGATGACCTAGCTGCATCTAACACAGCGTCGCCTGACGTGCCAGATGGTGTCGAACCGCCGATCGACAGCAGCGTGTCTCGAGGCCGTAACCCTGCCTCCCAGGCGTAGTCCTCATACGCATCAACGACGGCCACGTCCACCTCGCCGCTCTTCATCGCCTTGACCGGGTCCTTGGAATCTCGGGGCTTGCCAGAAATGACCAATCCGACCCCACCATACCGCCCCTCGACGGACTCGATCATGTCCGACGCTTGGGTGGATTTGGCGTACTCCGTGTAGGGGTCGAGCGTGGCCAGCATGGCCTCCACAGCACTCTCCATGAGTTTTTTTGGGGACACACTGTCCACATACCTCTTATCTAACGCGTCGAGCACGATCTCGAACTGGGCCGCCGCCTCCCGCGCCTCCCGCCCTTCCGTACCGATGGAGTCGCCGACGGGGCCGACGGCCACGAAGACACTTAATGCTATTCCTGCTAGGGTGCCCCGCGCGAAGGCACCGGCGTCCTTCGGTAAATTGATTTTGTTTTTGTATGTCTCGAAGGATTCCTGGAAGGTCTTCTTCTTTGGTGTTGGTTTCTTGCCGAAGCTCGAGAAGTCGAAGGCTTGTGCGGTGTGTAGTAGCAGGAACGCGTTTCGCAGCCGGCCGCCTCGTCGTCGCGTGTGGTACATAGCTAATATGTGTCAGCAGTTTATGAAAGCAACAAGAACGATCTTTTTCGCGCGGCCGCTCCGGTCGGGCGTCACGACCGACCTGCCCGTGCCCCACGAACACAGGATGACCTGGCAGGCTGCACAGCTTACCAAAGCAATGCCAAGCGCGTGGCTGCGTGCGTTGGTACCTTAGCTCTAATATTGCAAAGCGCTGTTATCTGCCGTTATGAGGTAGCGGCGCCAGCGCGAAAAACGACTGCACAAGATGTTTTGGTGCTAGCGTACTGTAAGACACTAGCGAAAACATCTAGGGGAGCGGGAGGGGTACGGGGGACCCTGCGACGTAACTAGCCTGAGCCTGAAACATATCAGTCATCTTATCGTCGACTACTCTCGTACTCGTCGTAGTAGTCCGCGTACAAGCTCTGGTCGACGTCGGCATCCTCATCGTAGCCGCCGCCGTACTCGCTGTAGTACGCGTCCTCGTCCTCATAATCGTAGTACGGTCCCAGCTCGTCGTATTCGTCGTATGCGTCGTTGTAAGCCGAATATTCGTAGTCGTCGGCGAGCTCCGACGCCGCGTACGACTCGTCCTCGAAGGTCACGGTCGTGCCTGGCTCGGACGAGCCGACGCCGCGAGACGCGAGGACCTCGCGCATCGCCCTTAACTCATCAGAAACGCGCTGCGCCTTCGTTCGCCGCACCGTCCCCAGCGCCTCCCACTCCTCGAGCAGGCTCTCGCGTTTCTCCTCGAGGGCGGCCTCGAGCGCCTCCACCCTCGCGCGCCGGGCGACGGCCTCGGTGCGCGCGAGCTCGGCGAGGCCCCGTTCCGGCATGGCCGCGAAGCCCTCCAGCTTGGCTTTTGAAGCGCCATCGCAGCGGTCGGGCCGCCACGCCGAGCAGGGCGCCCGGATGGATTCGCCCAACGCCTTCAGCGCGTCGAGCGTCCGCGGGCCCCAGTAGGCCTCCGGCTCGTAAGAGTCGCCGTACAACACGATGGGGTAGACCGCGCGCCGGCCGCCCAGCAGCGCGCCGCACGTGTCATCATCATCGTTCGGGTCGTTCTCGTCGCAGAACACGCGCGCGACGTAGACCTCGGCCGAGCCCTCGAAGTGGTCGTGCAGCGCGTGCCACCGCTGGCGCGTCGCGTTCGCCGCGGGACCGCGCACGACGAGCTGGAGGAGTACCCCTCGGCCGCCGGCGTCCGCGGCGACGTCCTCCGCAGCATTGATGGCTTGGCCCAGCACCAGCAGCCATGCGCAGCGCATTGTGTTTTACACCACGCGTCGCACTGGTGCAGCCTGAGGAGCCTGCGCTTACAGAGCAACACCTACAGCACAAATAACATGCGCACGCTTCGCGAAGCGCTCCAGAGGCCTCAAAAACAATACTGGGTCGCGGAGCTAGCTAGCGTCCGTAAGACACTAGAGCGAAGTTCACAGCGCGATTGATTTATGCAGTGGCCCAACCATGGAGATCGATCCATAGCACGATGCGTCGTCGTCGAGCGCGTACTTAGCCGGCAACGGCTGCCCCACACGTAGGATGCGGCGCCGCTGGCTCCTGGCACTCTGCGCCGCCGCCGCCGCGGCCCAGCAGCCGCACCGCGAATCACTAAGGCACAGAGAAAAACGCCACGCGCGTGTATTGCGCGAGCTCGCAGACCATGACCGAGCGCAGATCACGGAGATGCATGCCCAAGGGTTGCAGCCGCACCACATCGCCGCCGAGCTGGGCCTGCCCGGCGGCGACCACGTCGACACGGCGATTGATGCTTTGGGCTTGCGCTCGAAAAGGCCGTCGAAAGGCACGAGGCGGCACAAGGCGCAGCCGCGCCAGGCGCCGTCGCTGTCGCCGTCCGACCGCGCGCGCGTCTATCGGGAACGGAAGCGCGCGCGCAAGCGGGAGCGGGGCGAGCTGTGATCTGACGCTATCGCCGCGACGCCGTCGATGCGGCGCGGCGATGGCGACGCCCCCGAAAATTGATGATGTATAAGTGTTTTAGTGTTGATCCAAAGGCGTGCACATGTAGTGCCACTTCATGAGGAGCTCCTTGACCCTCCCAACACTCTCGACGGGCGACTCGGCTCTATGAGCAAGCAAGAGATGCAACCAATCATCGGCGATCTGCTCATCTGACGAAGGTTTGCCGACGTGCATCTGCTGATACGCCTGCTCCGGCACGGGGCACGTCGTGAAAAACGACGGCACGGCATAGCGCGTCCCCGACTCCAAAGCATACACCTCGTGCATGTTCTCCCACCCACTACTAAATATCACGGCCGCGCCGCGACTGGGGTGGAAGGGCGTCAATGCCCGCCCGAACTTTCTCCCTCGTTCGAGCTCCTCCTCCATGGTCAGCATTTCGAGCTCTTCGGAGGTAGGTATATGATAGGTACCTTCCTTGGCCTTGTCGTTGAAAATGAAGTCGCCGCCCGTGAAATCCACACCTTGGTCATTCAAATATAACACGGACGAGTAGTGGTATCCACTATGAGTAGCTTCGTCCGTATGTAGTATAACATAGTCGCCTTCGCCCCCGCCGCCGCCTTGCTGCGTCGTCCCGGCGACGTACTTCCTCGCATACGCTTGCAGCGGCAGGATGGTCTTGAGGTCCAACCCGTACTCGTGGGCCATCGTCCGTCGCACCCTTTCGATCAACCGAATAAACTGTAAAATAGAGGCCGACGGCAGACCCTCGACTTCATTAAAGGTGAACTGATTGAGACCGGGAAAGATGTCCGGAGAGCACTCTCCCTCCAACATGAACGACGGGAAGATGTTCCGCGAGCAGGCCTCGCAACAAGTACCCCCTTCGCACGCGCGGCCTTCCTTCAACGGCAGGTCTTTGTGCGCGTAGTCGTCCATGATGTAGCCCATGGAGTTGCCCGCATTTGCCGCTCCTGTGAGCGCGGGCTGCATGCACGTGAGATTTGTTCTAATTTGTTCCCTCGTGAGTAAGTGTTGTAAATCAGCGTCAAAAATCTTGTGGAGCATCCTTGGTACATCAGCAGATAAGGGCTCGTCGTGCGCTTCGGCCCTATCTACTTCGTTCACGACGGCCCAGAAGGCTTCTTCGGTTTTAGCTTCGTCCATGGCGTCTTCACTATGCAATATTTGAGAGAGGGCGTCCCGGTCGACGGCGTGCGGGAGAACGTGCAGCGCGTGGAGCTGCTGCCTTTCCGGTTTCGCTGGTGCCTCTTCCACAACAACCCTGGGGTCGGTCCAGCTCGTCTCCATCGTTACAGCATGGTAGTAGTAGGTCCGGCCCTCGGCGTCCTGGGCCGTGAGCCACTCGTCGGTCTCTATCACATTTAGCGCGAGCTTCCGCCGGTGGTGTGGGCCCGTCGTGAGGAAGGCATGGGAGAGGGCCAGCGTAGCGAGGAGCTTGTGAGGCATGGTTGCTGTCGGCGCGCCGCGGCTGTCGATAGGTTGCTGCTCAGTGCCACAGCAAACTGGCTCTGTAGCCTCTCCGGCGGCGATTTTGCGCGTAGCTGTCAATCCACTCGCTGGTGGAGCTTCGAGGAAGGGCGTACGCGAGCTCTAAGTTCGTGCGGTCGTATGGGCCCTCTGTGCAGCGTACACGTCGAGCTGCTGCTTCGCGCGTTTTGGCCGCAATTGTCACAAGCGGTCTCTCACGGCTCCGGTCTCTCACGGCTCCCGAGGGATACGCGCTGAAAAAGAAGACGCCGACGCTATTTGCTAGTACCTTGCGACGCTAGCTGCTTGTGCGGCCGTGCGTGGTTTTTCATCATTACAGCTGCAAGAGATCGCTCTATCTGCTCAGAACTCGTCCAGGACGTGCTGTCGACGCGCTCGCGAAGTTTCGCCATCGCTGCGGCACGTTTAAGCCTGTTTTGAGACAGTGCTCTCTGAAGCCTGCGGACACAAACCATGCGCTACCCGTGCATTTTGACGCTAACAGTCGCCCACAGCCTCGCACCGAGCAATAACCAGCTCCAAGGCCTGCGTGCAGCCATCGTAGGCGGAGGCGCATCGGGCCTGTTACTCGCGCATCGATTGCTGGATGCCGGCTGCACCGTAAAAATCTTCGAGGGCCGCGCCGACCCGCGCGGCAGCGACGCCCTCGAGGGCCGCGCGTACGCTCTAGGCCTCGGCCTGCGCGGCCGCACCGCCATCCGGTCCTGCGACGAGGGGCTCTGGCAGAGCGTCAAAGGCGCGGGCTTCGGCAGCGACCGGTTCACGATCCACCTGCCCTTCGGCGCTATTGATCTGCGGAAGCCCGACCCATCGCGAGAGCCGTCGGTCCTGATCTACCAGACGGCGCTCTGCGGCGCGCTGCTCGACGAGCTGGAGCGGCGCCACGCGTCGGACCGCCTGCGGATGATTTTTGAAAGAAAAGTGGAGGACGTCGACCCGCTGACCGGCGCCGTCGACGGCGACGGCGAGACCTTCGACCTCGTCGCGGGCTGCGACGGCGTCAACAGCGCGACGCGCGGTGCCATCGCCAAGAGGTGCCCCGGCTTCGACGTCGAGCGCGTCGAGCTGCCGGGCTCCCTCAAGGTCGTGCGGCTCTCGAGTATGCCGGAACCGCTCGCGCCAGACGCCGTCCACCTCGTGCCGGGGAAAGGCGGGCTCGCCGCGTTCCTCGAGCCGACGAAAGACGGTGCGTGCGCCTTGCTGAGCTGGCGGCCCGGCGGCGACGCGGACCCTGGCACGATCACGGACGCCGACGCGGCTCGGTTGCTCCTCGCCGACTCGTTCGCGCTCATCGGCGCCGCGTTCAACACGACGGCGGTCGGCGACCAATTCGTACGGCAGAACTCGTCGCGTGCAGCGACGATCCGCTGCAACGCGTACACCTACGGTCGCGTGGCTTTATTAGGAGACGCGGCCCATTCGACCGGCGGCGCGTCGGGCCAGGGCTGCAACAGCGCGCTGCAGGACGCGGCGGCGCTCGCAGACGCGCTGCTCGAGACCGGCGGCGACGTCGCGGGCGCGCTCGAGAGGTATGGGAACGAGCGTGTTCCAGAGGGCCACGCGCTTCTCGATCTCAGCGTGGGCCCCAAGGGCGCCCTGCGTCGCGCGAGGTTCGGCCTCTCGGCCGTCGCCTCGTCGCTGCTCTCGAAGTTCGGCATCGGGGAGCCACCGCTTCAGACCTTGCTTACTACGAGCCTCGAACCGTTCGCTGACATACGTCGGCGGCGCGACTCCACCTTTGGCAAGTTTCCCTCGGCCGAGGACTTTGCGCAGATGAGGGCAAAAGCGACGGCGCCGATGGCTCCGCGGGACGGGCGCAAGACAGTCCGCTACGCCAGAAATCCGTGGGACCCGCCCGCACCGGAGGCGTACTACGAGGTGCGGTTCTCGCCGCCGCGGGGCTTTACGTACGAGGCCCTCGGCTCGACGGCGGCCAAAGCGGAGGCTGGCGTCACGACGACGCATCGCTGCAGCAGTCTCATGGAGGCGAACGCGCTGGCGCGGCGCGTTCTATCGAGGATGCCGACGCTGGCGATCGCGACATTTAAAGTTACGAGCGACTCCGTACGCCTCCTGGACGCGGCGGCGCGCGCGCCGGTGGCGGAGGCAGAAGATGTCTGGGTAGGCGATTTTACTGACGTCGTCGCGACCGCCGCCGCGGGTGCAGCCTCTCCCGTCGGCGGCGGCGACAACCGCGCCGCCGACGACCGCCAAGCGGTGTGGGACGACATGCTGCAGGACCTCGCCGAGCGCGAAGCCGCCGAGGCGCGGACGGACGTCGACGAGCAGTGGTCCGCGTACCTCCGATCTTTACAAGTCACGCGAGAGATCGACGCCGTTGCGATTGGTGGAGAAAATGGGCCCGCGCCGTGCCCGCTATGCAACGGCAAGGGCGTGCGCGTCATGTTCGGGAAGGAATCCAAGTGCGAGTGGTGCGACGGCCAGGGATATGTAAAGTTGTGATACCGTCCTTACACACACAAGGGAGGACTAGTAAACTTTGTCGAACTCCAGGACCCCGATCAGCCGCTTGAAGGCCCGCGCCCCGATCTTGAGCACCGACAGCTTCCCTTTCGCGCGCACCGTCGCCTGCCGCGGTTCGTTCCGCACCAAGGCTAATTCGCCGAAGTAGTCGCCCTCGTGGACGATGGAGACCACGACCCCATCTTTCAAACACGCGGCCTCGCCGGACTCGACGATGTAGAAGGCGTCGCCGTCGTCGCCCTGCTTGAATATCGTGTCGCCATCATCAAAATCCTGGGCTACCAATGATGCACACAACGCGTTCACTTGCGAGAGTTTCAGATCTCGGAACAGATGAATCGACTGGACAAACTTCGAGTAGAGCATCATTTTAATGTCATCTGACTGTTGTAAAATAGATTTGAAGGTCGTCCGATCCAAGGCCCAGAGTTTCGTTCTACCTACTGCTTTCACAGAAGCGGCCCTGGGTGCATCATACAGCAACGCTAGCTCCCCAAAGTAGCGCCGCTCCACGGACGGATCTTCGGTAGAGGGGCAAGGGATACTCATAACTTTCTCGTCTCCCTTCAGGCAGTCCACTTGACCGTCCTCGACCACATAAAACGCGTCGCCCCGCTCGCCCTGCTTGATGATGGTGGCACCGTCCTCATAAGTCTCTGGGGTCATCGCTCCGACCAGCACGTGGAGCTCCTTCCTCGTGCACGACTTCATGAAGAAGATGGTCATGAGCTGTCTCCCTAAAAATGATTCTTCGTGCGCCTCCTTCGGGACGGACGGCGGCGTCCAGTTCTTCGTTAATGATAAACGAGGCGCGGCGATCGTGCCCCGTCTTGTTTTTGACTGCTTGACGGCGACGAAGGGCCGGTCGTCCTCCGATGAAGACGCATCAGAAGAGTCCGACGACTCGACGACGCGCTGGCGGCCCTTCTTCTTCTTTCCTTTTTTGTCACTCTTCTTCGGCTTCGTCTTCGCTTCCCTAAACTTGTGCAGCCACTCGATCATGTGCTGAATACTGTCCTGGGGCTGCTTTGTTATGATATCCGAGGTCATGTCCCGGAAGATCTTCTCGATCTGGTGCTCCGCCAAATAGGTCTCCCATTTTTGTTGCTGGTGCGAGACGTAGCCGTCCGTGGCCATGGTTCGTCAGCCGGCGCGGCGCGGCGACGGTCGGTTTGTCAGCCGGCGCGCGCGGCGGCGGTCGGGCGTCAGGCGTGGAGCGTTGACGGCGTCGCGGCGGCGTGGCGTCGCGTCGACGGCGTCGCGGCGGCGGGGGGCTGCCCAAGTTGGCTGGGGCTTTGCGGGGGCACCGGCGCGCGGGCACGGTCCGGCACGGGCGAAAAGCGCGGCTAGGAGCTATGCGGGACCCTACGATCAGTTTACGCCGCTGCTGGCGTAAACCGATGCGTTTGGGCTGCGGGCGCCGAAGCTACAGAGGCGCTGCCAAATTGGATGATGAGCGGAAAAGCTGTAGAGTCGGGCTGCCCGTTGCGGGGCCAAGGCATCAGAGGAGTCGCTTTTAAACCTAGAACGTCATGGGCGACAGTCGAGGAGGGGGCATCGTGCGGGGTGCTGCCCAATCAGAGCGCCAGTTGATCGGCAAAAACCGAGCAGGGATCGCCCGCAACTGTGCATTGACACCCTTGCGGCCGCCAGGCATTGGTACCGTCACCGGGGGCAGCCGAATTCGCAGCGCTCCGGCCATGGAGTACCTCTACGGGCTCCTGTTCGGCACGGAGCCCAAGCAGCAAAGCGATGCGGACGCGAGGCATGCGCTGCACGCGAAGCTCGAAGCGCTGCCCGACCGCGACAACACGAATCTAACGCTGACCGCGGCCGAGCTGCGCATCCTCAAGGAGGCGACGACGACGACGCGCGCGCCGCAAAAGCATCAAGGAGGCGACGAGTTATTCGTAAGGATGCACAGCAACCTGACCGAGGACCTCGACCCCTCGACGGCGGACGCGGTCGTCGACGCGTACGGCGCCTCACCACTAAAACCGAACCCGCTCGCGAAGCGGCGGCCGAGCCTGGACCTGTGCGGAAATCAAATTTCGGGCGCCCTACGCCATCGACGCGATGTAATAACCTAACTCACTGGTTGATTTCCACACAGGCCCGGAAACGCCGCAGCTGCGAAAGGCGTGCAAGAATGCGGTGGCCGACTTGATTTCCGAACGACAGCTCGCGTCGAGCGTGCCAAAGGAGCGCCGGAAGACGCTCGAGGCGGCGTTGTCGGAGGTTAACGCGTGGGGCTTCGATGTGTGGTCCGTGGTGGACGCGTTCCAGGGCTGTGTGGAAATCAAATTTCGGGCGCCCCACGCCATCGACGCGATGTTGACTCACTGGTTGATTTCCACACAGGTTCCAGGGCGACACGTTGCTGGCTAGTAGAGCAATCGTCGACGCGGTCGTCTTCGAGGCGCGAGGCTTCCGCGCGGGTCGGCGTCCCCCATCCTGCGCCAGGTCGTGTCCAAGATGCTGGCTTCCTACCAGGACGTGCCCTACCACAACTGCCTGCACGGCGCCGACGTCCTGCAGGCGATGCACGCTTTATTAAACCTCGCGCCGACCTTCGACGACGCGCTAGACGACGACGTCGTCCTGGTGACGCTGTTGGCGTGTCTGTCGCACGACGTGGGCCATCCAGGATTGACGAATAACTTTCTCGTGGAGACGGGCCACGAGCTCGCCATCCGCTACAACGACGCGTCTCCCCTCGAGAACATGCACGCCGCGGTCGCGCTCAATCTAGCCAAACCTTATTTAAGGACGCGGCCGGCACCAGACCAGAAGCAGAACCGCGCGCTCTGGATCGGGTTGCTGCTCGCGACGGACATGAAGGAGCACTCGCAGCAGATCTTCGAGTTGGAGCGTGCTTTATCAAAAGCGAAGGAGCGCGGTACTTCCTATGAAGCTTGTACCCCGGAACACCACGTCCCGTGCTTGAAAATCTTCATCCATTGTTGCGACATCTCGAACCCGGCGAAGCCCTGGCCTGTCTATCGACGATGGACCGCGCTCGTCATGGAGGAGTTCTGGCGGCAGGCCGAGCTGGAGAAAGAGCGGGGGCTGCCCTTGACGGTGCCCGCGCGCGACGCGACGGATCTCGCCCAGTTCCAGAAAGGGTTCATCGCGTTCATCCGGCCCTTGTTCGCCGCCGCGGACCGCATCGGCGGCGTGGATATGAGTCTACCGTTGGAGCGCCTCGACGACACGGCCCGACGGTGGCAGACGACCGGGTCGCGCGTCGAAGACGACGATGTGAGGGAGTAAGTATATGTGACACATTACACAAGTGGCGTCGTCGTGCGCGCGAGTTCCGGCTCGCCCAGGGCCTCGAGGTCCCACTCGCCCGTACTGCTCCTCGACGACGCGCGGCGCGCCTGGGCCGCCACGTCGTCGTCGTCGACGAGCGCGGGCTGCCTGTAATACGTCTCCGTCAGCCGCTCCGAGAGGTCGCGGAACAGGTCGCGCCGCGTCGCCGCGTCGCGGTGCAGGTGGACTGCTGGTTCAATGTAGCGCTGCACGACGCGGCGGTAGTGCGCGTAGGTTACGACCGGTAGGGGCACCACCGCCAATGCCTGGCGCCAGGCGTCGCCGTGCTCGACCGTCTTGTCGGATAACGCGAGGTAGGAGAACAGCGCCAACCTGTGTGGAATCAACCAGTGAGTTAGGTTGTGAGGCGCCTGAAATTTGATTTCCACACAGGCGCCAGCTGGCCGATCCCGAGCGACAGCGCCGAGAAGTACGCTAAGGCCGGAAACAGCGCCGCGCCGCCGCCCTCGCTCGTTTTTGTATATACTAATAGTAAATGCTTCCGGTAGACGGGCTCCGCGAGCCAGAAATATAGAGAAGCTGGCACCAATATCAAAGGGGCGATCGCCGCGTATAGCACCGCAACCAATACAACCATGAGCATCTGCGGCACGGCGTGGCCCAGCTTGAGCTCCTCTTTGATGGGGTCGCGCCGCTCCATGAGGCGCCGCAGGCTCAGCTCCCGTGCCAATGGAATCGGCCGCGCGGCCTCGACGGCGATCGACACCGTGGCCTTAACTGTTAATAACTGTAAAAAGTAAGCGCCGACGCCCGGGATTGATCTCCCTAGTAAAGTCTCTATTGATGAAGGATTGTCGATGAAGGCCTTTACGACGTCCGCGAGCGACCCGGACAGCACCGTGACGAAGATGGCTAATAATTGAAAATAGAAGTGGCGATCGAGCACGTAGCGCTGCACTAACGAATGCGATTTTAATCTAACATAATTCAAGGCCAGGGACTCCAACACATAAGGTATTACAGCCAATAGACCCAATACAAGTAACACGGGAATGTAGCCCGTCACGACATCCCTAATAGCGGCATATTCCTCATCTTCCGCGAAAGGCCGAAGGAACGGCACGACGTCCGCAATTCGTTCCAAATTCGACAGGCCCTGAATTACGCCGATCAGCGGCGTCAACAACACGCCGCACCAGATTAAAAGAGCGTCGCAGCACCAAGCGCGCCACTCGACGCCGGACGCCTTTTCTCCGACGTTCGCGAAGACCACGTCATCTCTGGTGGGCGCGGGGACGACGGCTCTCAAACCTTTGAACGACGCGAGCTGGAGCTGGCCCATCGTTGATGCCGTGCCGACGCTGGAAAACGTGACGACACCTGTTGCCGACGGTTTAAACGCTTCCCCTAATGCCGTATCCTCGATAGCTAACGTGCGGAAGACGCGGCGCGCCGTCGTATTCGCCAGGCGCTGCGTCCGGTCGGCCATGTCCTGAGCTCTTGCTTCGAGCGACGAGCCGCTCAGTAGCGGCGACGACGGCTCGTCGTTCTGCGAATAGTTCTCGGCGAGGGCTCGTCCAGTCGACAACTCATTCTCCAATCGTTCTAGTCTACAACTCCAGAAGCGTCGCGCATCGCAGGCGCGCCACCAGAGCCGCGGCTTGCCATTTGCTGCTATCGCGTCGACGTGCGACCGCGCTCGATACAGAGTCTTGCCCTCGGCACTGCTAGCGAGCGCTTTTTTAGCCTCGTCGCGCCGCCGCCGGACCTTCTCTAACTGTCGACAATCCCTAAAAACAACAGCCGAGTGCACGGCATTCTCAGACCGCGCCAACCTTCTGAAATAATTCAAGAGCGCGCCGTCGCTCCGCAGGTCGCGCGGCACGCGTTCCACAAAGACGGAACACCGGGCCTGGGGCCCGTCCTCGTCGTCCTCGACCTGGCTCAGGTAGTCATACCGCAATTTCGCGTACCGTCTAGCTTCCCTATCTGCTCTTCTAAGAGCGTAGCACGTGAAGAAGTACATGAACACAACGGCAGCCCAGCCCCGCGGCGCGCCCTTTTTCACGTTCGCGATGGTCCACGCGTAGAAGCCGGACTCGCGGTGGCGGCCCGTGGCGTAGCACGGTAACAGGATGATGGCTCCCACGATGCAGCCCACCGTCGTGATGTCCCGCCACGCGCGGAGGAACCTTACTAAAAGCTGCGCGTCCGGGCCGATGGCCTTGCCTAAAGCTTCGTCGTCGAGGCTCGACGCGTCGCGGAACCCGCGCAGGCCGCTTCTTATCGCACTCGTTCTCCTTCTAGGCTTCGGCGCGTAGACGCTTGATAGATTGCCGTAGAACGCCGCGACGGCGACGAGACAGACGGCCATAAACGCGTTCAGGAGCAGCGTCACGCGGATCTCGGCCCAGTCGCTGCTGGACGTGTTGAAGGGGTTGCTCTTCGTGGGCATGAACGTGGGAGCCAGCGTCGGGGGCGCCATGTCTAAACTTGTTTTATCGCGTTGATGTCGCGTCGCGCGTGCTGAGGACCACTAGCTGATCAGTGCTGCTAATCTCAGAGTGATGTGCTCGGTGGTCGCAGGGTTTCGAGGTAGACGTAGGCAGGGGTCCTTGCGATACCAGAAACGTTGTTTCACCAACTTAGAGTAGCAATGTGATGCGCACCGAGCAAATCCGACCAGTCACTAGCGGAGTAAGACACTAGCCGCGTAAAATTCCGTGGATCGAGAAGCGGCCCCTACGCCATCGGGCAGTAAGTTCTACTATTCACAATGGTTACCCTCGGGGTCGCGCGCGATGGCCCTCACTCCTTCATACTCCGCGGCGCTCCTTAATACCACACTGCGCTTCGCCTTGAGCTTGTCGACGGCTTCATACGGGTCCTCGCCGCGATTGATGATGTAGTGCGCCAGCGACATTGTGGAGGCCCGCGCGATGCCGCCCTTGCAGTGCACGTAGATACGTTTCCCGGCGGGCATGTTCTCTAATCTTTCTTTCATGAAGGCCGCGCCGCGCCGCAGCGCCGTCTCGTGCGGCGCCGTCGTGTCCTGGAAGGGGAGGCGTAATTGCTGGATGCCGTACCTCTCATAAGCCTGCAGGGGCCCGTCCCACTCGGAGCACATGTTCACCACCGCACCCACGTTGTAGGGCTCGTTTGCCAGCTCTTCCACGTCGCACGCGAAGGGTAAAGTGCCCTGGACGACCTCGTCGTCTATTATGGAAGCGAAGGGCGTGAACAGGTGCCAGCCGCAAAGATATCTGAGTGAGATCGCCGTTATTATGAGAGGCGCGTCAAACAGTATCCTCAGGATAAAGCGCTTGTATCTATCATATCTCGCGTTCCGGTCCCGCTTGAAGGCTATTATGAGAAGGGGAACGTAGACCGCCAGGGCATGATAGGATGTCAGAGGGAGTTGGAACAACACGTAGAGGAGCAAGTAAGCGACGCCGGCGCTCCAGTAGGCCCATACAGACGCCAATGCGAGTAGTTTCACCGTTCTTTCCACAAAGGGCTCGCCGTCGGGCTTCAGGAAGCGGTGGACCAATACAAGCACGGGCGACGCCGCTCCATACAAAGGAAAGCCCGCTCTTGCTAGTGCTGCGGTCGCGGCGACGAAGGGCATGACGAGCGCTGCCCTGCCGGCGAAGCTGGTGGCCGTGGCGGCGGTCTCCGTGTGGTCGCCTTCGCCCTCGGTCGCGACGGCGGAGGCGCTCATGGCGGTGCGCGGCGGCGGCGCGGCGTCGACGCGCCGGAGGCTTCGCCGGCGCGTTGGCTGCGGCATTTGAAAAGCGCTGTTTGCCGCGACGACGAATAAGAGGCGCCTTGGAAACCACATCGGTATGAATGAATCTGCAGTTACGCGACCGGAGCCCAGCGCGGCGCGAAACGCTCGGAGCTACTGCTAGTGTCACCGAAGAGGTTGTGCTTTTCGGCTGTGGCTCGCTCGGCGATACGTATCTCGAGCGCAGCAGGCGCTCGAAAAAATACGCAAGCAACCGCTAAAGCTAGCGTCCTGAAAGACACTAGCGGACGTAAATATCGCTCAGAATGTGTAAAAACACACGTTACAACAACAACAACAGCTACGCGGAAGGCCACTCGTCCAGCCCCACAAGCCGCCGGCCGAGCGGCGTCAGCCCGCCGAACGGCTCCCCACCCTCCTCGCCCGGCGGCGCGCGGTCGAGCTCCGACTCGCGCGGGTCTTCGTCGAGGAGCGGCAGTCGGCGTCGCCAGCGGTCGATTCGCGCGTCGCGCGACAGGCGCGGTCGCCGCGGGTCCTCGTCGTATTTGAGAGTTCCCGAGTCACTCAACGACAAAGCGGTATCTGGGGGCCGACCGCCAAGGAACGGCGCGGCATCGACGGGGAGCATAGCTATGTAAGCGGACACGCGCGGCCGGTCCGAGGTGTTCCGACCCGGACCGTGCTTCGTCGCTGAATGCCACAGCACCAAACTCCCGGCAGGTCCCTCGACCGCGACGGCCTCGGAGTCGTCGATCGAGCCGAGGCGCCCGCGGCACGACGGCACGACGCGGAGCGCGCCCGTCTCTGCCATCGTGTCTTCCAGATACACGACGCCCTGCACCGAGAACGGCACCGGCATGTTTTTGACGTCGACGTCCCAGTGCAGGCCGCTATGCACGGGGCCAGCGTCGGACCACGCCAGGTGCGCCGCGCTTTGCGGCGGCTTGAAATGGGCGCGGTCGCACGTCACGTACAAACGTTCGGTGCCGTACACATCCGCGAAGCACGCATGAATAGCTGGATGCTGCCGCAGCGCCCACAGCGTCGCGTGGTGGTAGAGCTGCACCATGCCGCACGGCCCGTGCGCCGGACGCGGCGATAGCGTCGCGTCGTAGATGTCGTGAATGTTCGTGTACCAAGTCTCCGGCCTCGAATCGTCGGCACCGATGAATCGTCGTACGGCTGCCGCGGCGTTTGCGCATAAATCGAGTGGCACAGTGCCTGGCAGCACCAGGTAGCCGTCGCGCTCCCAGGCTGCGTACTGAGCCTCCGTAAGCTGCCGCAGCGGCTGCGTGCGCTTGGGCCAGATGCAGTCATCCATCAATATGCATTTATGCGATAGTACAAGAGCTGAACTCCTTGATCGAGATTGCTAGTGTCCTTATAGCGCTAGCTAATCGCGTCAGCTGTAAAAACGCTTGCAATCCTGCCATTTCAAGCTCGAGGGCTGCATATTGGGAGTCTGGCCGTACCATTGGAACGGGACTGTACTCCGCATCGATCTATTTTGCACCGCTAAGGCCACAAGCATGCTCCTGGGCCACGCCGCACGCGCTGCTGCACAGCGCACGCGGGTGTCGTGCACAGTGCGCCACCTAGCCGCTGCTGCGGACACAGTTACGGTCTCGGTGAAAGAGGCGCGGTCCACCACTGCGCAAGCGCTGCGCATGATCGGCTGGGACGACGAGGCCGCCGACGTCCAGGCCGAGATTATGACCGCGGCCGAGCTGTGCGGCAACAACCAAGGCCTCGTGAAGATGTTCAACCCGTCGCTCATGGCACCACAACCGGGCGCGGGCAAGCCCGTCGTGGAAAGAGAGACGGCGACGTCCGCTGCGATCAATGCCAACCAAGCCCCGGGCATGCTCGCGGCCGTCACGGCTTCGGACCTCGCGGCGGACAAAGCGCTAGAGAACAACGTGGCGGTCGTGTCCGCCTACAACACGTCGACGAGCTCCGGCCAGCTCGCGTTCTACGCGGAGCGGCAGGCGAAGCGAGGCTTGGTCTGCCTCGCCTTGGCTAACTCGCCGGAGTTCGTCCGCGGCCGGCGTCCGACGGTGCCTTCACGCTGCGACTCGCGTCAATGATGGCGTATGGAACCTCGCGTCGCGCAGGTCGCGCCAAGCGCCGGCGCTTCGTCCGTATTTGGCACGAACCCGCTGGCCGTCGCCGTGCCGCGCCAGGGCCAGGCTCCGTTCACCTTCGACATGGCAACGTCGGCGGTGGCGTTGTTTGGCGTGCTCACGGCCAAGGCCACGGGAGCGCCGCTGGCGGAGGGCGTCGCCTACGACGCGAGCGGGAACGTGACGACGGACGCGGGCGCGGTGCTGGACGGCGGAGCCATCGCGACGTTCGGCGGGCACAAGGGGGCCGGTCTCGCGCTCTGCGTCGAGCTGTTGGCGGGGGCGCTGAGCGGAGGCGCCGTCGTCGGTCAAGAGGTCAAAAAGGAAGCCAAGAACTGGGGCCACCTCTTCCTGTGCGTCAAGCCGGACGCGCTCGTCGACGACTTCGACGCAAAGGCCGCCGCCGTCTGTAAAGCTGTCAAGGACGCGGGCGCACGCGTTCCGGGCGACCGGTCCGCCGCCGAAGCCGCGGCTCGCGTTAAAGCCGACGCGCTGCCCATACCAACGAAGATTTGGGAGTCGATTACGCGTACCGCGGAGCACGGGCTCGCCGAGTAGACACACAACTTAAGTTAAGATATGGGCTCGTCCCAGCCCTTCCGCCAGTAGGCGACGTGCGGCAGGACCGTCACCGTGTAGGCCTTGCTCTGCGCGAGCAGCGCGCGGCCCGTAGCGCAGGACGCCACCGCCGTCAGGTCCGTGGAACACGTAAGAACTAAATCCGACGGCGACGACCGGATCGGACCCTTGATGGAAAACCGCCGGCGGAACGCGTGGACCGCCGCGCGCGCGCCGCCGAGGTGCCAATCATCAATAATCACGAAGCCGCCCGGCGACAAGCGGTGGTAGGCGCCCTCTAGAGCATCCAATACACCGTCGTAGGCGTCGGCGTCGATGCGTAATAACGCTAGAGTCGGGGCATTGTTGATTGTAACAGGTCGTTCCGTGGACGTGGAGCCGAAGACGGGGGGCAGGCTCTCGTTGAAGAAGCCCCTCAAAAATCGAACGCGATCGTCTAACAGCCCGTACCGCCGAAAGTTGTACCTCACCAAATCCTCGCCGGCCACGAACCGATCCACCCAATCAAACGTCGGGTCGAGCTCCGGCTCCAGGACCTTGCCCGTCGACACGTCCTCGATGTGCCTTCTAGGCGGCGGGATGCCGGCGAACGAGTCCGCCACATAGACTTTGCGATGCACGTCCCGTTTAGCTGCCAGGAGCCCCCTCAGCATGATGCAGGCGCCTCCTCGAAACACGCCGGCCTCCATGAAGTCGCCCTTCACATTATCTGTTAAAATAGTGTCCACGACGACTTCCAAATGGATTAAGTCGGCAACAGCCAACGTCGTCTGGAAGCGCCTCCTCTGCCGCTCGGCCTCCTCGCCGTCCTTTCCAGAGGCCAATCCCGACACGCCGGCGGCGCGCCAGGCCGGGCCCCAGGGCTGCTCGCAGGCCTGGGCCGGTGGCACGTGCGAAAGCTCCTGTACGGAACAGGCCTTTGCGTCATTTGTTAACCCTTCCTCCTCGAGGTAGGGCCGCCAGTCCATGTTCTGCCAGTCCGCGTGCAAAAAGTTCGTCAGGCCCCGTCTTAACAGATCCAGGTAGGCGTCTTCTATCCCTAGTTGCGTGGCCGCGGACCCGTGCATCGTCGGGGAACAGGGGTTCTGGATCTGCTCTTGTAATGTGCGGTGTTTGCAGACGGCGTTGCCTAGTCCCACGTCGTAGACCGACAACGCTTTACCTTCTGACGTGCCGACGCCTCGCAACGCGCTCCGCAGCCTAGCTTTGTACGTGTCCATGATCTCCTCCTGCAGGTCCCAGAGCTGGAAGTGCGTCTCGCGCGTCTCCAAGGTCCAGAATAAGTTCTTCTTCACGGCCCCGCACGGCGCGTGGAGCCACGCTATTTCATCATTATCTGGCAGCGTCTTGTTCCACTTCGTGCGGCACCACCTTGCTAAATGCGAGAGCACGATGTCCGCGGTGGTCAGGTCGCCCTCGAGTAGGTAGGTGAGTGCGGCGTTCGCTCGCAGTTCTAATGTAGCGCTGGTCGTTTGTGCTACCTGGCGGAGCTCCGCGTAGGCGCCATTTTTCACTAAGGCAGCGCCGGCGTCGCTCGCGTCCTCGCCATTGAGCGGGATGTCGTCCGTTTCGACCAATGTGCGCGGCACGAAGGTCTCGTCTGCGATGGCGTCGTAGACCAGGATGAGTAGTGAGAGGCTGCGCATCGTTGCGATAAGGCTGCCCAAGCAGTAATAACGAGCACGCGTAGCAGCGCTGCGACGGTACGCGTCTCGCTCAAGCAGCGCGGACGCTCAGACGGCTGCCTTTAGCGCGCCCGACGCTCGACGCTGGCTAGTGTCTTACAGACCGCTAGCTAATCTCGCAATGCGCAGCCGGACCCTAAATCGAGGTGTGGTGCGCTAATGAGCCACACACCTGCGTGATGCTGTCGCTTATTGCATGCCTTTGCAGCGCTGGAGCGCTTACACCACCTGAGCTCTTGCTGCGCAAGAATGCAGTGCTGCTGACAGCTCCACCAAGAGCTGTCGACCCAGTAGGCGCGCTGGCAACGAGATTGATGAAGCTCACTAACGCCACTGCATTCGTGGTCGACCCGACGCTGCACCAACCAGCACCGCTCACGCATCCGACGGTGGAGCTCTTCGTTGCCGACGATACGACAAGACGAGAAGTAGACTCGCGCCGCGCGGCGCTGGAGGCTGCGGCAGGCAACGCGTGGGCGCGCAGCAACGCGCGCGCACACCGCGTCGCACGCATGAATGACGACATACTTGTCCGCGCGACGGCGCCCGAGTCGAGCGAGCCGTCCCTAGACTGGGCTCTGGGACGTGCTCGACGCCTCCTGACCGCGCGCCGGCGGGGCTGCGTTGACGTGCTATGCGCAATAGAGGACGACGACGACGTGTTCGAGGACATGGTCGAGATCTTCACGAGCGGTATTCGCGGCGAGGCGGCGCGGCGGGCCGATCCCACGGAGCCTCTCGCGCGCCTCGTGCGCGTCGATGCAGCCGCCGTCCCCGAGGACGTCGCGAGGCGGGAGGAAGGCTACGACGACGTCCTGTTCCGGAGGGCGACGCGCTGCGACGACCGCGCCATGTATGATCGGTGCCTCGACGAGTGTGAGACCTGTGTGTATTGGGTCGATAGTGGCACGGTCCAATTACCCCGCGGTGCGGCGTTCGTCGCGGCCGGCTCGTCCGTCGACGCGAATGCCGCGGGCTGCCGGGCAACCGTCGTCGACTGGGAGGCGGCCGCGGCGTTCTGCGACGCGAAGAATGGCGGTGCTAGCTATCTAAATACGTGTGTGTGACTTGGGAGACCCGCACGAACCCAATTTAAAGTTGCCTCCTCCCCAGCTATAGCAAATAGGCCGCGCTTGCGCGGGCAGCTACCTTTTGAAATAATTGAGTTGCCTGACTCGCATCTCTTCCGGCATGGCTGCGAATGAAGCAGTTGGCGCGCTGCTAGACGAGCTGGTTGCCCTCACCTGCAAGCATGACAGTCCACCTAATCCACCTAGAAGTCCACCTAGAAGTCCACCTAGAACCCCACCAAGAATCCCGAATTCCTTCGATGCTAACGGAAGTCCGGTAGTTAGATCTTCAGAAACTCGACGGGTTCCCGCTGCCCCCCGCCGCTCAACATGTGAGCCAACAGAGGAGCCAACAGAGGAGCCAACAGGATTTGCCCAGCTGCCCCGATGCGTGTTGATCTTGCTTGCAAAAGACTACCTCACCGCAAGTCAGCGCGCCGCGCTCGCGGCCAGCGACAAGTACGCGCGCGAAGAACTCGTGACGAACGGCGACCTCGCGCCCTCGGTGTGGCGCGTCACACACCTCTCGCAAGCCGACGCCGTCCGCATGCTCTCGACGGTCCCGCCGCGCGCGTACGCGCCGTTGCGTTGGACGAATGAACTCGTGTTGCTCGACTCCGAGACGCGAGGCTTCTCCCGCAAGACCCTCGGACGGTACTGGCAGGGACTCTCGCTGTTCGTCGCGAATGCGCCCGCACTATCGGTGGTGCGGATCCGCAAGTCGTGGCGCCTCTCGCCACTGTTGTTCGCCGCGGTCAAGCGTCGCCCGGAGATGCGGATAGAAATTGCCGGTCCTCTCACACCGGAGAAGCTTGATGACCTCGCCGAAGAGGGGTATGATCTGGCGAGCGAGGGCCGACTCATGTGCTCAAAACTGGAAGTCGGGACCGGACCTCAGGCCTCGGAAATTTTAGATTACGCTAGCACGTGGCTCGGGCTGTGGAACCACCCTGCTCTCGTCGAGCTCGATCTGTCGCACCATGCGATGGGGGCACTGCCGGAGGCCCTCGCCAATCTGACTACGCTGCGAGTGCTTCGCGCTGACAGCATGCGTCAGCTGCGAGATACGACCGTGCTCGCCCGCGGGCCGCCGGCGCTCGCGGTGCTTTCACTCGCCGATAACGATCGCATGGCCAAGCTTCCCGCTCGACTTGCGTGCGCGTCGTCCCTCGTGCGCCTGGGGCTAGACGGAACCCGGCTCAACGAGACGTTTTCCAACGGAATCGGTGCCTGGGACTTTGTCAGAGACATGAGCAAGCTCCGGCTCCTCCACGTCTACTACGTGGACTACGATAAAATGATCTACGAAAACTCGGTCATCGCG
>Ga0209404_10000932_pt1 | contig 21440 bp, 5 predicted proteins | sample TroAtlMetagenome_2_FD_187447 | JGI IMG/M metagenome (GOLD analysis project Ga0209404, IMG submission 187447) | Marine eukaryotic phytoplankton communities from Atlantic Ocean - Tropical Atlantic ANT8 Metagenome (SPAdes) (version 2) | ecosystem: Environmental > Aquatic > Marine > Oceanic | place...
GCATATTCCTCACATTCCGCTTCATTCACCGATCCATCAGGTGCCCCTGACTCCATCTCGTAATACTCATCTGAAGTTTTCAACTCTTTTACCTTGTAATGATCACTGTCGTGAAAATGTTTCATGTATATCTTGCCATTCACGCGACTACCTTTCAAGTTTATGCATGGACCAAACCGCTTGTAAGGTTGTTCCCCAGCATCGCAGTAGGATTTGATCACACTCTCGTACGGAATAGGATGTATCTCTGTACCTAGGACGGGGGTGCCATAATTTGGATCACCAAATGTGATACTGGACATGTCCACTTGCCGATAATCAAGCATAAACAGTGCTTTTCCAAAAATATAATTCAAATCACCCCCGTGGTAGCGGCGTTGGATGCATGTGTAAGAATCATCTCCACAATTACAATTTGTAGCACATATTCCACCATTAAACAAATAATTTCCTTGTGAGTTTATAAAACAACCTTCGACTAGATTTGTCCATGCAGCACTTGTAAACGTTTTACCTTGAGTTGATGCATACGCCTCGCATTCAGACACTGTCATGCTGCCATCAGGACTTCCAGAGACTTGTTCGTAATACGCACTGCCTTGCGTCGTCACATGTATTTTTTGCAGTAGGGTATGCCCAGATCCTTTTAACGTTTGACCATAAAAGTTCAATGGGTCATCTTCGGTCCACACGTCCGCTGCAAATCGCCCTCTTGTGCGTGTATTAAATGGTTGGTGTAAACTTGCAAATGCTGGACATTGCACACCAGCAAATAATAGATGGTATCCTGTGTATTGATCTTGTTTTAATTCTCGATTGGACAATTTGAACAATTCATTGCCTTGCACCGCCATATCGTCGTAGCACATGTTTAAAATATCTTTTTCGTACGTGTTGAATACGGTTTCGGTAAAACCACCTGCTCCTTCTCCAGCTACCTTATCCCTTACACTCGTCCAATAGCCAAACGATGTGACAAAATCTTGCCCTACCACACCCCATTGGCTGGCATCCAAATTGTGTAATGGGGTATCTTGAAAGTTTGGATAGTAGAGACCAGGAAATTGTTGAGTAAAAATACTTGGCCTGCATGAGCAAAATTTAGTATTGGTGAGACCTGATGCATTTACACTGTAACATGGACCATAATCATAACAAGCTAATTTGCCGCTGTGCTGCGGACTTACTTTTGAAAATACGTTACCAGTTTGCGAGACATGAGGACTACGGTACGATTGAATAAATATTGGGTCCTCGCATTTGTTATCATATAAGTCTGTTGCGCCTACGACAGTTGCATTAAGATTCAATTCCCTGTATTGATCTTTTGATCTGGCGCAGCCTTTTTTTGTATTTTGTATGTATTGACACAAACTTTGATCAGGATCCAATAGGTTGAAAGTGTCCGAGTTCAACACATTTGAATCGACATTTTTATAAACATAACACGTCAATTCGCTACTAATTGTAAAATTGTATTCCAAATATTCGTCCGAAGAATACAATTGTGGATTGGTGATTTGAGGTCTCTCGACTGCAAATAATCCTTTGCTTCCAAAATAAGCACCATCGTAAAAATTAAATCGTTTCAATGCTTCTTCGTAGCATGTGTTTAAGGAATAGGTGTTTGCAACACCAATTAATTCCATGCACTCTGTATGATGCAATTGGTTACCAGTTGAATCATAGATACGTTCAGGTTCGTAATCGATGGTACCAAAAGACATGACTAGCTTTTGGATGCATATGTCATCAGCATTGCAAGGCGAATTGCCTGTATTTGTATTGAAATAAACATTTAGGTTTCCATTTTGCCAATCTTTTTTAAAACATCCATTTGGATAACCAGCAAAACCTTGTACCCCACTCCACGTCCAACCAGTTAATGTACCCGCATACGCTAAACACTCGCTTTCCGTTACGTAGGCTTCGGCTGTTGGACTTTTCTGGATGCATATACCTAAATCACACGTTCCAGTCCCTGAAGATACCCAATATAGGAATCCAGAACTTAAAAAACAACCTGTTGGATAAGAGGTACCACCACTACCCATAGATTTTCCAATACTAAGCCCATACACTTGACACTCCGTTTCAGAAATATAGTTGCTATCTCCGATTGCCGCTGGACTTCCTGTATATATTTCCACATACAACGAAGCAGGTGCACCACTCGTCACTTCATAATAAGTTGGTGCAAAAGGTTCGTCATCGCAACTGCACACCGTATCCTTTCCACACTCTACATCGTGCGCATTATATATTTTTAAGCTTGGGATGACTTCGTAACTATCCAAGCGTGGTTCGGTGCAGGAATCTGGAACTGTATTTTCCATGATTTCTACGTTTGATCGTAATTTTGCACTGGTTCGTAATACAGCACCTTGTCCATCTTTATCATGAATATCCGATGCACTGACTTCTTTTTGAGGTGCCGTGTAAGGAATTGCTGTAGACCCTCTGGTGTACCACACAGGTTCCCATTCAAATTGTAACGGATTAAATTTTACACAATTTCGTACATCAAACGTGTCGCAATGATCTACATCATTTGGGTCTTCTACGCAAGTACACTCCAACCATTGTTCGTAGTGTTCAACTAAATCACTAACTGCAGGTATTTTAAAGTACCGATACTTATCAGGGACGGCTTGCCGCATCCTTTCCACGTACCAGCCCATCAACGTCGAACCATTGTAGTCACTGCCATTTGTAAACGTGCTGATGTATTTTTCAAATACATTAATTCCGTTGTTTGTGCTATAGTTGAGTTGGTACATGTATCGAGAAGGGTTTCCTACCACCGTATTGTCATCAACGGTATTGATTTTGTAACAAGGACATCTTAGCTCTCCACAGTTGTCGATTATAAACACACCTTGGTAGGTATTGGCTGTATACGTAACATCTGCACATTCGTCAGTGGTGTAGGTTCCCATCAATGTACTTGTATAACCTAAAAACGTAACGGTTTGACGTGTTGCATCGTATAAATAATATGTACGATTGGGAACTGCATATTCGCACGTGTTGTCTTGTTTCCAATGATCGGATGTGCAAGACGTGCTTGATTTACAATAGGGAAACGATCCCGCAAGGCATGTTGACCCCTCAACCAATTCAAAATCCACTCCAGGAACAGAACCCTTGTACTGACACCTAGGACATTGTGGGCACCAAATATTACCCTTAAACATGTCAATGTTACATTTACCCGATTGATCTGCACCATCAGGGAATTGTAATTCTAAATATTCATGCACTTTCATATAGGCATAATAACTTAAAAATGGATTTTGTATGTTTAAATTGTGTGCATGTGCACACTTTTCATAAAATAACGATAAACATTGATCTCTTTCTATTACATTGATCACATCCAATATTGCCTCTCCTCCTGTCGTGTACGGGTCTTTTGAGCTCCCAACTAACGCACCATCAATAATGTCATCGCTAGCTTCTGGGAAATACGTTGGGTAAATATTATTAAATTCGCAACCCAATTCGTACGACGTGGAGATAGTATTCGTTGTCACAGAGGATACCAAGGTGCCATCCCATACTTGAAACACACGACTTGTTGCAGATGGGCATGTCTCGTATGCCCGATAAATCGTGTAGGCGGTATCTGCTGTAAATCCTGCACCAACTCGTTTAATAAATAAACTACGTTGCGCTAACGTTAAATCATATACATATAACAAATTCAACGATTCAAATCCTCTAAATATATGACATTGGTCGCCATAATAAGCGAATAATCCTTTGGAAGTTTCTCGATATGGGCCCAATTGCACCGAAGCACCTCCTATTGTATACGTAGCAGAACTTAATGCTTTCTCTGCACAATCTTGTATTGACAGTTGTTCTGCATCATGTTTTTCTACAAAATAACCGCGTAGATTTAATGCTTCGTAATTCGTTACTTTGGTTGAATCAGTGCAACAATAATGATATTCCGATACAAAAGAGCCTGTAGGGCATGGTTCATACGGATCAATTGGTTTATGTGGAGTTAATCCAGTATTTCCTGTCGTATCGTATGCTTGACCAAAATCTTTCCCGTACAGTTGAAATTCAACATTGCTGTAATAAATAGCAAGATTCAAATTGATAGAAAATGTATCTTCTAAACGATTGACACGTTGAAAGAAATCCATGTTGGAAGGGCATGTTAATCGATAACAAGATTCACGCGGCTCATCCAAACGAATATCCAATGAACCAATCAATGGAGAATTACATGACAGGCACGAACCAGGACTATAACGACCGTCATTACAATAGACTGACCGTTGGTATGAATCATCCCATTTTACAGCTTGTGCATTTAAAATGTCACGTAAATTGTCCACCGATGGGCAGCTATAATAAAAAGCAGAATTGTCGTTTACAGGCTCATCACACGGTAATGTAGATCCAATTCTACGTTGATAGGCTTCGTAAAATAACTCGGTACTACCAATGCTTACAGACCCACAAACTGCTGGACACATCCCAGAACAACTTTCACCGAAAAATCCGAACTTGCACTCATCACAGATAACATTATCCCAAAAGCCTGATTTAGCGCCTTGTTGGCACGTGCATGTTGCACATTCTAATAAAGTAATCGGTTGAGGCTGCTCATCCAACGTCAACCCATTTAGATTTCTTGCACTGGCTACAATATTCGAGCAAAACACATCGTTGTACGAATACATGACATTCTCGGTTTGACCTGCACCCAATTGTAATACACTCAACGGGTCGTAATACGGTCTTTGATTTCTGCGCATCGATACCAATGCTATTTTTGGATCACATGTGTAATGAGCTGGATTATCAGAAAATGTATTCAATGCTATCACACGCGCTTCTTCTGTGCACAATGCATCTTCTTCTACCGTACGAAGACTGCTACTACATACACTAGAAGTTGTCATTGGTTTGGTAGGGTCAATGAATTGAGTGCCAACATAATCTAACCCTAAACGCGCCCTTAACGTGTCTTCTATAGTGGAGTCTTTATTAACAAAATAAGCGTTCATTGGACATGCTATCCTATTATTAACCGAACATTCTGCAATGCCTGATCGTTTATTGATGCTGGTGCCATTCGCAACGGTTTCGAATACACAACAAAATTTACCATTGTGATAAGGATATGGGTGTGAACTGGGGCATTTCGACAAATACTTCACACTAGCAAATTCCGTTTCTGTTGTATCTTCCACTGCCTCAGGAAGTGCGTAATACGTAGATTTTAAACTATCGTACGTAGATTTACTAGGATACAATTCGTATGCTTTTTGCATAATTGTATTGCTTACTTCCCCGTTAAATTCATTTTCTAAAAACAAATTCTCTATAAATATTTCGGACGTTCCTTGTAACGAAACAGCACATTCTCCATGCCCGCTACAACCATCTCCAGGGCATTTAAATTCGCAATTCGAGTTTACCCCATTGATGTAGCCCGTTTCGCATTGGCATTGCGGTTCACCTTCATTATTGACTAAGCATGTACCATGCCCCGAGCAAATCAATTCTCCCATAATGAATTGTTTATCCGCCGCACTTAATTCCCCATCTGCTGGAACCATACCATCCTCCCACCCAGGGCAGGTTTTCGAACAATCATTGCCTCGATACGGGCTTTTGAATACCATCGCCGATCCTACGGTAAAGTCTGGAATTTCTTGAAATCCTACACCTTCGACATTCGTCAAGATATATTTTTCATCCGAATCTAATGTAAAACACGAACAGGAACAATCTTTATTGCAAACACCATTGCCTGAACATGGCACTCCATCTACGGTTGCTGGGCATGTACTACCACAGCTTTCACCACACGCACTGCTTGGGTTTGCTTCAGCAGATTTATCGGTGCGAATAAAATCTACTTTCTCGTGCACCACCTTACTTGCCTTGCTCAATGCATATTCACTGTTATCGATGGTATTGGATGTATCTTGGCATAAACGCACGAACGTAATTTCGTTGTCTGAATCAAAACTAAATGTACCGTCGTCTTTTATGTAATGGTAACCTCCAATTTTGGATTCGCGCAGTATATCTATTGGATTTTGATGAGGAGCATTTGCTATGCATGTATCACAAGCTTCACAGGCATTAGTAAATGGATTCCAGCAATTATCGGTACAAAACAATTCTGGTTTAGGACCAGTACCCTTTAAAAATTGAATACCATTCATCATGTAATGGTCTGTGGAACCCAATTGAGCCATTTCATTGTATTTGCACGCCCAATGTTCGGCACAAGTCGCTTTGCATACGCCGTTGACATAATATTCATCCTTTTGGCAACATTTTTCAGGTGTGGGACTCAACGTATCTGCACAAGAATGACATTCGTGTAGGACTGTTGTGCCATAATCTTTGACATGGCAATATTCTTCCACCGAACACGTGGTTGGACCACATTCACAATTAGCTGTATCTACAAATGAGGAAGTGCATTTACCATACGATGCATTATTTAATCGGCAATACCCTTGGTCGCCGTTTTGCACAAACCTGGTTGTATTTTGAAAATACGATTCCGAGACACAATACGTTGGATTTGCAATACCAGTCGTACTAGTAATTTCTGATTTTAATGAGGCAAAGTCCAACAATTTCTGACCAGTATTAGGGTCAAACATATCTACATCCGTGCAAGAATTAATTTTTGAAATTCGATAATTGTCTAATTCATCTTTATCGTAAGTAAAAAATGGAAACTTGCAGGTGTTGAAATCACTAGATACGATCTCATCCTTGACACGCGTGCAATCGATTGAACTAATAAATCCTGATGCTTGTGTAAGCTTTTGGATGCAGTTACTCCCCCCTGTACCACAATCCGCTGTAGATGTAGCATGGTTGTTATAATAAAACAATCCCCCGCTACTTATGTAACATCCTTTTGGTGAACTTCCGTAACTTCCTGAAGAAAAAGAAGTTGAACCCGCATACACTTGGCACTCCGACTCGCTTAGCGATAAATCAGGACTGCCAGACGTCACTTCAATGTATTTTTCTACACCCGCTCCATCTACTCCTTTCACCGTGCACCATTGGTTGCGGAAAAAGACATCCAACGATGTAGCTACAGGCACAGGCGTGAAGGCAGGACGTTGAAAGGCTATTGTTGAACAAGTTGTATTCGGTGTACCCGTGTATCGTACAAAGTCCCCATCTGCATCTTTCCAATAACCTTTGCAGGTATCGTCCCCAATTGGGTCCTGCTGGCATAATTGGTGCACCAGCAAAACATCTTTTCCCTTGTCGCTGGCAATACTAATACTTGCATCATAACAACTGTTATTTAAAGAAATCCATTTCTCTTTTTGAACTTCAACTCGATAATAACCATCTACCAACACGTACGATGGACATTTGGAATTTAAAAATGTGGTTTGGGAAACGGTCGATGGATTGTATAAATTGGTCGGTTCTTGTGCCAACGCAGACTCACTCAATCGAATCTCGTGAGGTAACGGCCATAAGCTATACGGATTTTGTATTTCATAAATGTCACCTTGCATGTCGATATGAGTTTTCCCTAACGATATTGCAGTTTTGACACATGTCGCTATGTCGGATGTGCACATGTAAGCCTTTTGGATGCAACTTGGATTGTAAATATTTGAACTGGTTTCTCCACAATGATCATACGTGGGATCCGTATTGAATTTAATTTCGGAACCACTAACATAAATACAACCTTTTGGCCAACCCATATTACTCATTAATCCACCATATGTGATTCCACCAGTATCCACTGCATACTGTTCACATTCACTTTCAGAGACACTTCCGTCGTTTTGCCCAGAACTTGTGTCATAAAAAAAATAGGACTTTTGGATGCATGTCCATGATGCGGTACACGCCTGAGTAGACGTAGCATGATTATTATAGTAGTAAACTGTCACACCATTGTATGTGTTAGAATAACAACCTTTTGGTGTATGACCCCATTCATTTATGTTGACACTAGTTGTATTAGCTCTGGATATAGCATATGCCTCACATTGTGCTACTGATAGAGAAACATCAGGCATACCAGAACTTGTTTCATAAAAAGGTGGTAGCGACTGTATAAACACCATTCGATTTCGATCGTAATTTTCGTGTAAGGGGTTGCCTGTATCGGTAACAAAGTCATCCCACGTGCAGCATTTATCCACATCCGTGATGGAGCAACTCTCTTCGTTGGTGTACAATAAATACAATGGTTCTTGTTCATTGCTTAATCCATTTGGGTAACCAACACTTTGTTTGTTTGCCCAATTGAATGGCAGTTGCAATTCAGATAGTTGTTGCACTTCCGTTTCGTAATAATTAGACTTTACCGTCTCTTCATAAGGAGCAGCGGAACACATGCAATATCCAGAGCTGATGCAATTACCATTTGATACGGAACATTTATCACAAAACGTATCGCAATTGGAACCGCCAATTTCGTCAGAGTAGCATAAACATTGACCAGTGTGAATCGTCACATCCGATTGAAACACATCTTTTTGACAATTAGCTAATGTCACCTCCGATCCTGTAGACAAACAGCACGTCCCTAAATTGCTGTCTTCATTGCAAGCACTCCCGTCATTCCCAGAATTGCACTGGATATTACATCGTTCACCGCCTACTGTTGGATCCGTGCAATCGCATGATACTTTATGGCATTGACCTGCACCAGTAACCGAACCTGTCTTTCCAATACTTGTACAATCTTCATTTAAATCATGCGTCACGTCTAAACCAAACAATTCGGTGCGACAATTATCGGATACATTAAATGTCATTCCATATGGCGCAAATGGTCCATGGTACACTGCACGTTCATTGCAAAATTCATAATAATTAATCGTATCCAAACGAGACAAACAATTTGATGAACAATTGTGCAATTCATTCGTAAATAACGTTTTTACATCCTCTTTTGCAGCTTCCACAGCCGTGCAATATCCTACTTTATCAAACGAACTACGCCACTCTTCAAGCTCTGTGCTGTAATCCGTGCAGGTTTCAAATACTTCTCGCAAATGACTCGAGCATACTTCTACGTAGTCGAAACTTTCTAATAAATTGTTGCACTCGCTTGCAGAGCACGCATCCACACGGGTTTGTGAAGGACGGTCGTTGTAAGTATAGGAATCGTAATATGCAGCATAATCCCATGTACTCAAACGTGTAAAGCAAGCACTGTCGGATGCACAAATCGCTACTTTTTCTGCTTCGGTAAGTTCCACAACAGAAAAATAATTTGTACAAATGCTACCAAAGTTAACTTTTGCTAACTCTGGCAAACAGTCGTCATTCGGGCATAGTAATGCTTTTAAATCTGGTGTAGCTTTAAATGCAGTACAATCTGTCTTTCCCAAAATATTGCTAACACCATCCTTCGTCAACGACTGTTCTAAATACGTTAACGAAATGTCTTCATTTTCTTGCACCAAACGGACATCGTGATAAATGACATTGTTAGCTCCAGGCGATTCCAAAACAACTTCTTTAATTATCGTATTGCAACCAAAACAAGCTAATGCTTGATTTAACAAGATTTTTTCGGTTTCTAATTCGTGCTGCCACACGATGTCCGTTGTATTGGACATGATATTTAATTCTAATCGATGCCACCCAGTCGTCCTATCGTATAATGTTGTTGCAACATTGTTCACATACAGTACCTTGTTTCTTAAATCAAGTTGCAAAAATGGGGCCGTCGAATCTGATATGCTAATCGAAAAAATATAATCGTTATTTGTTTCTTCCAAATACAACCACGCATTGAAGATTTTGTACGTAAGAGAATCTGTCACAGGCAGTATGTCATTTGTTGTTACCAGTCGATTTGTCCCTGATACGTAATAGTATTCCATATCGTACGAATCAATAATAATATTGCCGTTGTTCAGTAACCACCAATTGTTTTTAATAATGTTTAATTCTAATTGTTGCTCTTCTGTTAATGCATGATTACCTGTAAAGGTATATGCGCTTGTCACGGCTACAGAGTTTACGAAATTGCAATAACTATCAAATGATTCCAATGAAAATTCCGCCGTAACGCTTTCATCTAAGGTACGACGTGTGGAGCAATACGAAGAAATATCCATCGAACGTCTAATGCTGTCGGATTGCAATGCTGGAATATCAATTGAATCTAACCTTTTTAATTCGTCTAACGTGCTTAGTTTAGTTGTCCAGTCGATGGCTTGCACACTTGAAGTACATGCATCGTATCGACAAGTATCTTCATAACTATCGGCAGCATGGCATTTGTACGTGTTTCCTGATTTGGTTACAATGTCACCAGGCCTGCAACAGCTTTCTGGATTTGGATTGTACGTTGCAGCATCTACATTGACCGTATCAAACGATACATACGAACTGTAGATATTGTGTGTAGCATCCCCACAATAGAAACATTTTGGTCTAGCTAATGAACAATTGGTCCAATCCAAACGATTGTTTAAAATACTGCAATAATCATGCTCTTGATCACGCAATTCACATTCATTTAAGCCTGTCCCTAATACATTTAACACGGAGCTATCACAAGATGCTTTGATTGGATTGATATCTTTCGTAATCGATCCACAAACCTCTGGTTGATTTTGTAGAATGGATTTACAATTCACTTGATTCGTAGAACCACTATATGGATTACTAAGTCGTCGATTAGAAATCGGATCCAAAATACTTTCTCGATCCACAAAGCAGGCTGTATTGGAATCATATGAATTTTCGTGTTCTGGTACGAATCTACAATAGTCAACAGATGTATCTTTGTACGTATCACATGCGTGTGTGCTTAAAAAAGTATTGCTTGTAAATGTATCTAACGTAGCACAAAATCCCGTATCTCCTACCCAATCCACCGATCGGAAATTTGATACACAATCAGCTGGGCATGTACTTGCAAAATCTGATGAAGGAAACTCACACCAGCTTTCCCAGTCGAAATTTGCTACCGCATATGAGCAATCTCCTTTCACGTTCTCTTGTAATGTTTCTTGATTCGCATGAGTTAAATAGGCGGAACAACTTGCTTCGACATTGGTCCACAATGATCTATCATTGACAATTTGACTACAAGTAGAACATTCCACGTTCAACAATTCATTTGGCATAGCAACTCGAACGTGTTCGTAGCAATAATCCTGCCAATCCGTTTGTTGGATGTAACCTTTTACAAATGCCACTTCATCCGCTGAGCAAAATTCAAATACTTGTTTTTCTTCTATTGCTTGCCAATACGTCGGTATTGTTTCCAAGTGGCAATAGTACGACGTATCTTCAATAGCTGGGTTGCTTGGATCAACATTACAATCCGTATCTGTCATACATGTCGCAGAACCTGCTAATCCCGTTATTGGCGTGCTTTTGCAATTACCGTAGTTATTACACACGGATCCATCCGAACCAACTTTACAAGCACCTTGACAAGTTCCACCGTAATACTCTTTTGCTTCTGGCAAATCGATAAACACACGTTCCATGGATAAGTCATGTGTTACTAAAGTATACATTTCCTTTTCAAACGTTAAACGATCCTCTGTATCCACCGCATCACACGTGCACTTAAACGAAGCATCACTCGTTTTAGCATATGCTGGCGTGTCCAATAAAAACCAATTGTATAATTTATTTTCTTCGCATACCCCATTATTACACGAACCACATGCATTTTGACAATACGTACCTGTATAATCACCTTCACAATTACATTCAGGTTTCCCTGTCAACGAGGAACAATTAGATGCACGTCCAGAGCAAAACACACATTCATCTCGAATCACAGAATTTACATAACAATCCGTTGGTAAACTATCTTCGGCAGTTGCTAGTGGATTGCAATAGTAGACACAGGACCCCTGCCAGATATCCAAATTGGGTCCCCAATGTAAATCACAAGAACCACAGTTGTCTGAGCTAGATATATGAGGTGACATGCCTAAACTAACATCTAAACATTCACCGTCATATGTTGTGGCATCAGCTGGACAAGAACCATAACAGGAACATTCACCAGAATTTCGCATACAAACTCCACGATTATTACATGTTTCAAATGTACAAGCCGTAGTACAAATTTCTGCATCAAAGGTTTGAGTATCTGCTTTTGGATAATAAGCACTTGTACAATCCATGCAACTGTACGCTAATGATTTTCCATCATCAAATTCTGGAAATAATGGAGTCAATGCAATGGTTTCATCAAAATTCGCGTCGCAAGAACAAACTGCACAAGTCCCATCATAAGACAATCTTCCATCGTCATTTGTTGTAATGGTGCACGGTTTTACTAAACCATTCGACTCTACTATTGTTTCACCTACCACACAAGAACTCGCGTGATTTGAACACGTACTCACTGGATCACAAAACTGCAAGCACGAAGTTATCTCTGTAAAATAATTATTTTGACATTGAGTGCAATATTGACCTTCCCAGTGACCCTGAACGTCATCGTCGTAGCAAGTACAAGTGCCTTCATTATTACAATCACCATTGGCGCAAGTTTTTGGATCTACCGAACCATCGCTACACGTACATGAATCACCAAACCAGCCCGCTGAGCACGCACAAAAAGCGCCGTCATTATTTAAATCACAAGTACCGTGGCCATTGCAGACCAAACCGTTGGTGACAGGGCATTCGTATTTACAATTGTCGATAAATCTTGGTGTTCCCTCCACATCTTCGTAACATTCACAATTAGCAAAGTCATCACATACACCATTGCTAAAACACTCTGTGCCTGATAATGTTGAAGCAATACCGTTAAAGACCTCCGTCACTCCTGGGCAGAGATCTTCACAACCAGTCCCTCGACTACGTGGATCACAAACGCATATTGGCGAAGATCCGCGTAGAACGCATTCTCCTCTTCTACTACAGGGCTTGCAGTACTCTGAGGTGCAAGGACCGCATTGTAAGTCACAAATCTTTGAATTTAAACTTTTTAAAAAACCTGAAACACAAAGGGCTTCCCTAGTCTCTGCTGAGCAACCGTAACATGACGCTTCTGGACAGGCAAGTATATTATCTAAACCTGCTTTATCACTTAACATATCATAAACCTCCAACGCATTCCCTGAGAGGATTCTAGTATTTTCCACCTTGACACATGCCAAGTCACACTTTGCACCCAAAAATTCAATTTCACCGAAGTCGTATTCGTCTGTCCTACATAAGGAGTTATCAGGATAGGGCGGTGCTCCAAAGCACGTTCCGTTAATACTATCATAGGTTCCACAAATATCACAAAACGTTCCAAACCAAAAATTATTGCATTCGCAACTCCATCCATAATCACCACGCACGGCGACACCATTTACACACTTCGAATTCTCACAGCGATCACCAAAGAAAGGATCGATGCAGTCACATTGTTTTAAATTTACGTTGTAAGCAAATCCATTTTCACAGGGTGTGAATAATTTGTTCGCTAATAATTCGATAGGTGAGTAAAGAAGATAAAAACTTCCAAACAATATCAACAACAAAGATATTAATATTATATTTTGCGGAGTGGTATCTTGTTTGGGCATATGTATTTATTCAATGGCTGGCAAAATGCTAGCAAATGCCCCTTTATTATGCAGAAAAAAAATGGTATATAGTAAATACTTAAAATTATCTTTTCAAGCACTAATACACTTAAAAGAGCTAAATAATACTATTATCACTGTTAAATAGCATTTATATATATTATTTTATATAGCAGTTTAACATTAAAATAATATGTTTTATGGTAATATAGATGTAAAAAAGCCTTAAATGACATAAATAATTATAAAAAAGCCATTTTAATTATTAATAAAATAAAGCGTTTTAAGGATTGTTTAATAAGATATAATGGTATTAAATTACAGTTCAAACACTAAAAAGAACATTCTAAGTGTTTTTGCCAAAACCATAGATTTAACTTATGAATTATATTATTTTTCCAATTATTCTTTACATATGTATCCTTTTTTGTATTTGTCTTATGTTCATTTCTTATCTATATCGACCAATTGACAAGGTATTTTTTGATCTTGGTGTACACAACAATGCAAAAATTGTGTTACATAAACCAACTGTAATAAAAGTATATGAATTTAAACACAAATTCTCGCACTACATCACCACATTAGATATAAATAATACAGCATATGTGTTTTATAGAGAATTGGATTTAGATTTAGATGGCGAGGTGCAGAAGACCAAACTGATAACTAGTAAAGATGGATTGAATTTTAGTCAACCAATAACAGTATTTAACACCATGCCACAAGCCCATAATTTTGCTCCATTTATTCATGAAAATAATTTGATGAGTATAGGAGGGGGATACAATGGTGATATGAAATTATATAAAAGTATAGATAAAGGATTATCGTGGTCCTATGTAAAAACTATCATGCGCGATGGTTATTTTGACTCTATTAATTTAATCGTTGATAAGAATTTATATGGTAGGCAATGGGGGAAAAACAGAGAAGTTCATTTATATAGAAACAAAGGAGATTGGTCTTTCGATAAAGGAAAAAAAATAGAGGTAGGGTTGACAGATTTATATACATCTGGTATTTTTAAATATTCAAATTGGTTTGTAGGATTTCCAATGCTATTTCAAGGCGAGAACAAACCTAGTTTTACAAAAGTAATATATTCCAAAGATGGAATAAAATTCAATCATTTTGAAGACGTATGGTTTTCCGATCCTAATACCAACGCAGCAAGAAGTGCCTATGTTGCACCAGGTATATTCAAAAAAGATGCATGGTTTATGTATGGTTTGAGAGATTATACAAAGGAAAGCATACATATGGTCGCATTGAAATTGAGGCCTTATGGATTGACAAGTATTTATTCTGAAAATGGATGGATTGAACCAAATATGAGATGCCAAACCTGTTTTGCAAATATAAAGGGGTTGTATAACGGTGTATACGTAGATTCATTGGATATGGAAATTGATTGTCAAAGAATATACCTTCATAAAACACATATTTTTAGATTGTATTGTTAGTATACCATAAATGTGTTTTAAGTACGAAAAAAGATTTTATTTTTTTTGCCATTTTTGAGCCAGAGTCACACGTAGTCACAAGCACGCTATACTTGAACCAAAAAAAATGAATTAAATTTTTTTGCCATTTTCGAGCACAAAATTATGAGCCAAAAAAATGAATTAACACGGCACTCGTGCACTAAAAAATAAATAACACAAATACAAACACAAAACACAAATACAAACACAAATACAAACACAAATACAAACACAAAACACAAACACAAAACACAAAACACCAAACACCAATGTCGGAATCAGTTATAGGACCGCTCCTACAAACCGTTAATTGGGATGATAGTTTACATGTATCAGATAAGTTGAAAAAAGTAAGACGCAATGTATTATATCAACAACACGGAATTCGACAACCTGTCTTTGATTTTTTACAAAAAGAACTTTTGACGACAGGAAACATACAAAAAATGGAAGGATCAATATTTAACAATACCACCATGGTACAGGATGTGAACATATCCAAGGTAGTATATCGATCCCTACTGGCTAAATGCACTTCCAGCGGTGCGTTTAAAGTGTGTATATGGAAATATTTGCATAAAACAAAAAAACATGAAAAAGGACCAAGTGATTTCGTTCAACAGTTTTTTGATGAACCGCATGCTCTACACGTGAGTAACCGTGTGCATGCCACTAAAATTGATTCAACCATTACAATAAAAAACAAGTTTCGTATGCAGAAATCATCGTGGACAGATTATCAAACACTTGCTGCTCGGAATACATTGAATCATTTTATTCGAAAGTATCCACGGCGAACGCCAATGTTGTGCGATTTACAACATCTTCAAAGAAACGAAAAGATGCTACATCAATTTATCTTTAGTTTATTTAATGAAAAAGCAGACGTATCGGATGAACAATTAGCAGAAATAGCGTGTTGTCGATTTAATATATCATTGGGTGAATTGCAGCATGGTGTTCTTAACGATTTTAGCGATACCACCATGGACATCTCCGACGACGAACTTATTGACATCCTACTCGGCGACGATTTCACAATAGAATTTGAAGAAGCTAGCGTTCAACAGCATGCCGAAAGGACCGACGACGAGGAGAAGACGGGTGAAGTCAAAGTTGAACGCAAAATAGAAGTCAAAGAAGACACCCAAGAATCCCTGAAGAAAGAAGTGCAAGAATGGGACACATTGCAACCAACCACTCCTCTTACTAAACATTTACTATTTCGCATTGCTAAATTTTTCATGCGGATGCCACGAAAAAAAAAAGATCCCGATGCCGTGAACAAAGTCGCACAACTCATTTACGAAGAGCATGGACAAGACGCTTTGTTTGGTCTGATTGATTTATATGCCAACGACGTAGACAATCTTGTTGTTTATCGATCCAATGTATGGAAACAAAAATGGCCCAATCCACATGAACGAAGAAGAAACGTCACACGAAGATCCAAGATCAAACTTGCTGATTGTCGATCGTTTTTACAGAACGTAACCATTGAAGTAGCCGCAGATATCTTAGAAGACGGGATTCATGTACCGTACCAAGTCTACTACCATCGACATGGCAGATACGCCATACAACGATACCAGCGCGCGGATGCAATCTTAGACAGCGACGATTTGGAATCAAGGGAAGACTACATCCAAAACGAAGCCAAGAAGGTGAAAGCAGAAGTCGAAATAGAGCAAGCAACCACTATTCCAAAAAATATTAGCATAGTTCATCACATATGTTTTCGACTGGTTAGATTTGTGCTGCGTATGCCACGAAAACCACCCAACCCAGTAAAAATGAATGAACTGGTTGAGTCGCTTTATGAAGAGCATGGACACGATTGCATCTTTGTCATAGACGATTGGTATGCCAAGAATCTCAAAGATTTCGAAGTCTACGAATCGAAAGCATACATACAAACGTTTACATCACGTCAGCAGATCAAAGAAAAGTTGGTATGGATGCAAAAAATAAATTGGCTTCGTCGTATACAAGATCTGAAGCGAGGCAACGAAGTGCCCATCGATTTGAGCTATTTGAACGATGAGGGCATACCAGTGGATGGAACCGTTCGCCTGTCTCTACGCGGTAGATATTGTGTCTGTATACACGCCAAAAAGAAACAAATGGCCGTCGCCGAATCGTGCGTCATCAATATGGATACGGAATTTCACGAGGTGCAACGGGAAGTGGACGAGTTTGAAGCATTGGACGATTTTAAGATCAATGATTATCATTATGCCGTGAAACTTGCGTTTAAAACGTTGAAAATTTTAATGGGTGTCAAACGTGAACCGCCGAGTCCAGAGCATTTAAAGACCTTTGTGAAAACGCAATATACGCAATACGGAACTAAAGCTGCGTTCTCCATCGTGGATTGGCACGCAGATTGCATTGAAAATTTTAGTTGTTACTCTTCAGACGAAATGTGTCGTCGATTTGGTGGTGGAACCGATCTGCTATCACATATCCAGTGGTCTGAAAAGTTATCCATGAGGAAAATGTTGAGAGATATCAAATATGGCAAAACGGTATCATGGAAACTGATTCTATTGGATACCGACGGGATGCAATGCCATATTCAAGTAGAGTGCACAAAAATGGGACGATATACCCTCGATTTGTTCCGTGAGATCAAAAAGCACGAGCCGCGCCCGTTGCAAGAGTTACAGGAGGTGCAAGCTGCCGCTAAAACGACGGCATCATGGATCCAAATTCTACAAACTCTTGGAATTTTAGCTGTTGTTGTGTGCCTAATTATAATAATAATGTTACTGGTCCAGAATTCGGGTTAAAGGTGTGTCTGTTTTTTACATATGCTATTCCTATACTAGAGAAAGACGTCATAAAAATTAATTTATAATTAAGAAATAATAGAGATAAAATATAAGCATAACAAGCTTAAATATATTGATCAAGAAAAAAATATATCATACACTATAAGTTTACAAAACAGCATAACAAGTTTACCTACACAAACACAAACATTATACAACACCCAACACCCAACACGCTACACGCAACCATGCAATCTACCACAAACACCATGCCCACGCCTTACAAATTAAACACCACCGTATACGTAGAAACTGCCGACGTATGGCAAGAAGCGACCGTCGTCAACGTGCATGCAACAGGGAATTCCAGCCACCGCATTCTTTACGATATTCTTTACACGCTTTCCAATATGATAGAAACCCACGTCGAACCGTCGAGGGTTTTTCCCGTCACGTTGTTTCTAAAAGAAATTATGGATAAACACGTCATCAATCTAGTATCCAGCAATGGATCCGTAACCGAGAAACAAGGGTCCGAGAAAACACCGCCACCGTCTCCAAAATTAAACACAAACGTAAACAATATTAACGCATTCCGAGCAAGCACACCTACCCAACCGAGGTACGCCGAAATGTTTTTGACCATGCAACAAGACGTAAACATGCTCCGACAAAAACTAGATGCCGTCCTGAAAGGCCCGATACAAACGCAACAAGAAGATATGAGCAAAAAATTTGACTGGGAAACCTTTGATACCCTATCCAATTTCTCGCCCGCCGTATCCATTCAGGGTGACTTGGAAAGTATCGACAGCATCAGTTTGAACGAATGCAATCATGTTGCCACCAAAGGAGAACGCAATGGAAAAAGAAAATCGAAACGAAGACGACGCGAAACAGATATTTAGAATATGGCACGAGGTTTAGTTTTTATAATAATCATAATCACCAACTCTAAATGCTTTAATCCACACGCGCCGAGATTTATTTGTCGTTAACCATTCCCTATGGAAGCATTGTTGGAAGTTTGATTCGGTGTAGTCGGAAGTTTTGGTAATGTCAAATTCGGATTGTACACGTTGTAGTGCCTCTTCGTAGGTTTCGTACACTCCAATTATTTGAGGATCGTTTTCATAAAATTTTAATTGCATATAACAAAAATATTGTTTAAAATTACAAGATCGTACATCACCCATTATAAGAGCTTTTAAAACACTTTATTTGTCTTACTACGAGTCTTGACTGGGTCCCTTTTATCGTTCTCATCTTCATCTTCGCTATCACTATTGCTAGCACCATCATCACTATAATCATCATCGAAGCTAGAATCATCATTTGCAGAATTAATATCATCTTTATCTTCACCACTAGAATCATTATCACCACTACTAGAATCATCTTCAACGCTATCGAAGTCCACGTCCATCATCGGCTCTCTGTATATTTCATTACCCATTTTCCGTATTTTTGGTTTGTCATCGACTATCCGTATTAACTCGATAGATTTGTTACCATCCTCATCTATTGACCTTCGTCTGTAAATTTGATACGATTTATCAGTCAATACCACGCCTACTTTTTCACTGCCTTCGGTGCTAGCAGCTTGTTCAAATATATATTCTAGACCCCCCTCTCCCGATCTAGGGTAACCAGTTCTATCCTTCCAATTTTCTTTCTTTAAGCTTTGAAGTCGACTCTTTTTATCTTCTATCGTTTCGTGTGCACTAGTGACCTTTGCTTCGTTTTTTATTGCCTTATTTCGCATGTTTGTAATACTTTTTGCATACGTTTTAAACTTGCTTCTCAAAATGACATCTGGAATAGTTTCTATTTCTTTCTTGAGATTTCTTCTAGATTTTTTGCTATCTTTTGGTTCCTCCTTATTCCATATTTTTTTTATTTTGTTTAATAGATCAAGCAAATAATAACGTACATGATCTTCCAACGAACCAATAATTGTTCCACCTAAATCTAATAAGTCTGGAATTTCACTTGTCCTCGTTTGCGGTTCGACTCGTTTACCAAACTGCCTTTCGTCGTCATCGTCATCCGTTTCATCACTATCGGTACTACTTTCGTCGCTTATTTCAGGCGCTGGTGTACTTTGTTTCTTTCTCCACACACCGTCGCCGTCTTTTGTATAATACGTTTCATTTGGTTGCATATATTTGTTATGAAAATAAGTGGTATTTGGAAATGTAGGGTTAAAACCCGAAAATTCAATCATGTAATATATCTCTTGTGGTCTCTCCTTCCGCACTCGTAAATTGTAGCCTGTAGAAACATCAACAACTATTTTTTTAACATTATGTATAATCGTGTTTGAAAATTTGGCAATGGATTGAAACTCTTTTATTTGAATTGCCTCCTCGTCCATAAACAGTTCTTTTGACAATGCATCGTTTGCTTCTACGCGTGCAGTGCCTTTTTTTGATGGGGTTATCTTGTATTTATCTAAAATAGATTGTGCCTTTTTAATTATTTTATCGCGTCGTGACTTCATTTACACTAGGTTCTTGTACATTAAATACGGGTTTTTTCGAAATATACACCCCATCGTTAGTATGCTCCTACGACCGCGACAAGGACGGCTTTTTAGACCAGAACGGGCGAGATGTGCCTAAATATTCTTTAGTAACAATAATACTTATGAATTTTCCCTTTCCTTCAGGAATGACAGAGAATGTTTCTTTTGAATATTCTTTTAAATACGTTATAACAATGTCTTCGATATCAATACCTATTAAAAAAACAGGTACTTGTATTGGATCAGAAGAAAATTTGCTTATTGTTTTATTGTTTTTCGTAAATGTTATATCAAATTTCACAAACAGCGACAATCTTTTTAATTTGTTGCCTTGTCTTTCTGTTTTTGAGGTTTTTTGTGTGCCCTTGTGCCCTTTTTTTGCTTTGGCGCTTTTTTTTGCTAGTTTCCAATCTTTCAATCGCGCATCGGTGTCGTTCTCTTGATCCATATCAATAATTACTTTAATTTTATACATCATTTCTGTTGAGAGTTTTAGATGTTGAATTACTTGCAGAATATTTGTTTTTTGATATTCAACTAAATCAATGGATGTTGCATCTTCTGGTAGTTCTTCGGCTTCATATTCTAGTCCCTCCGAGTCATCCGAGTCATCCGAGTAAGCATCTGAGGAATCAACTGATGAATCAACTGAGGAATTTTTTGTAATTTCTACTTCCATCTGGTTTTCATCATTGTCTTCAAAATCCTCTTTTGATAATAGGTCATTATCCAACAAGTACGTTGTTAGTGATTCCAAATTTGTTCCTACGTCTTGCTTTGCCTCTTTCATACGTGTCATGATCGCAAATAAAATAAATTCATCCAATTCTTCTTGATATTTCTCTGGCATGGTGGAACGAATTGGTATAATTTGATATTTGTTTTTGGACGCATATATTTTTAATCGCTCTTTTGAATTATAATATTGAAACTTGGATTTCTTGTACTGCAAGTCCACGGAAGCATTTTCTTTGTCGGATACAAGCAGCTCTTCTACAACGTCGTTGATGTATTTTTGTTTGTATTTATTTAAGATATCTCTGTCTTTGCCTAAACAGGTTTCCACTACATCCAACAACATAAAATAAACCGTATGCCAATA
>Ga0209404_10000941_pt1 | contig 21314 bp, 17 predicted proteins | sample TroAtlMetagenome_2_FD_187447 | JGI IMG/M metagenome (GOLD analysis project Ga0209404, IMG submission 187447) | Marine eukaryotic phytoplankton communities from Atlantic Ocean - Tropical Atlantic ANT8 Metagenome (SPAdes) (version 2) | ecosystem: Environmental > Aquatic > Marine > Oceanic...
AATAATTTAGTGAGTTTTTAAAAACAAAAAAACACCGCATCAGGATTACCTCTGATGCGGTGTTCTTATAATATTTTCTAAATGAAAAGATTATTAAAATCCTTTCTGAGAAATTTGACTAAATTTTACGGATTTTTAAATTCCTGAAGTAGATTAGACTCTTTGGATCATGGCCTTGTATCCCAATAGTTCCCTCGCCTAATCTTTTTGTCTTTTCCTTGTGGTCTTCGGGTTCGGTGTACTCATTAGCAACCTTTCCGTTAATCGTGATTGTTACTTTCTTCCCCTTAACTTTGATATTGTATGTGAACCACTCGTCATCAACGTGAGGAGCTTTCTTTACATCTTTAAAACTGTAAACACTTGCTGTCTTTCTCCAATCAGTATGAGTAGCATTCACTTGCGCTTCATAGCCAACAACTGGCCATCCGTTAGCCTGATAGGCTGAATGAAAAAATATTCCAGCATTAGCACCTTTGGCAGTTTTTACCTCACACTGAAATTCGAAGTCCTTAAACTTAGCATTTCCATCTTCACCATAGAACATATGAGCACGGGGACCAAAAACCTTAATGGTTCCATCCACAACTGAAAAGGTCTTTGGGTTCTCTGTATTAACTTTCCAACCATTTAAAGTTTTACCGTCAAACATACTTACCCATTCACCGGCATTCGCTGAGGTGATTAATAATGATAATGTAAACAATGATAATATAGATTTAATTTTGAGTTTCATATAAAGTGTTAAGTTATAATTAGAATATTGTTTAAGATGTTTATTTGGATTTAAGTTAATTATTTGCTATATCAGATTTGAAAAATAATAAGTGCTGCCATGGTAATTTATCATACGATCGGCTGAGCACGAAACCATTACTAGACATTTCTTTAATGACCTGAGCTTTCGACATTTTATGTTCTGTTTTAATCGGAACTTTCGGATCTTCACTTCTAAATTCCAGCAAACACACAATCCCATCTTTTTTAAGAGATTTCTTTATACTCGCTAGCATCTCTTGGGGGTGTGAAAATTCATGATAAACATCAGCCATTAAAACAAAATCAACACTATCCTCAGGCAAATCGGTATCCCAATAACGGTTCTCAATTGATTTTATGTTACTGATCCCCTCTTTTTTAGCTCTAACCTCAAGCATTTCTAACATCTCAGGTTGTATATCAACTGCATAGGCTCGTCCCTTTTCCCCAATAATATTAGCCATCATCAGCGTATGATATCCATTTCCAGAGCCTATATCTGCCACTGAAATTCCAGGTTTAAGTTGTAATTCTTTAATCATTTCTGAAGTCTTCTCTTCTTCTTCCCTTACCTTTCTCATTAACCATGGTGCTCCTTGCCAATGCATTGTTCTGGCAATTTCTCTGCCTTTGTACTCAAGCAGTGCAGGAGGCCCTTCCTTATCGTAGGCGGCTTTTTGTTCCTCAGCTGACATTAATGCCCACTTAATTGAGGATATAATTTCCTTTGAAGTGGGCCTTACTCTCTGCCTAAACCGATTAACAACATTTCCATCCCTACTAATAAGAAACTTTTCGAAATTCCATTTCACAGAACCAAAAAAATCAGGGTTGGTTTTTTCAGATTGCAAAAATTCATAGAGCAAGTGTGTATCCTTACCTTTCAGACTAACCTTCGACGCCATAGTAAAAGTGACGTTATACGTTTCCTTGCAGAATTTTTTTATTTCATTTTCGGTACCTGGCTCCTGCCCACCAAAATCATTACAAGGAAAGCCAATGACATTAAGTCCTTTGTCTTTATATCTCTCAAACAAAAGTTGCAGCCCAGCATACTGTGGAGTGTACCCACATTCACTAGCAACATTTACAATGAGTATCGGTTTACCGGCAAAATCAGACAGCGAAGCCTTTTTGCCATCAATGGTCTCAAAGCTAATGTCATAGATTGGTGATTTGGCTATGACTGAAGCCGTGAGAATAATCTGAAGTATTATATTTAATCGAACCATTCGTCTTTAGGGTCAAATGCTGGTATTGGGATGTTAATAATCTTCATATCACCAATTGCTCGGTGGCGACAACCAGGCTTTATTAAGACTGAAGTCATTGGCTTTGCAGGAACTTTTTCACCATCTAGCTCAATAAACCCTTCTCCCTCAAGAACTAAGTATATCTCGTGCATTTCTTTATGATAGTGAGTCTGTGAAGACTTGGAAATATCTACCAAATGTAAACTCGCTACTCCTTCCATTTCACTAAAGGCTCTCCTAGCAATTCCACATGGGCATGGAACTGGATCGATTTCATCTAATTTAGCGACACTGAATCTTTGTGAATTTTCCATAGAACAGGTGGAATTAGCTTAAACCAATAGCTGGTGAATCCAAGGCTATAAATATAATATAATAAGAAAATCATGTGATATGGTACAACTAAAGCGCTAATTTAGTTGATAGCGGCTCCGCTTTCAGTGATGAGTTTTATCATATAATTCAAATGACCAATCAAAGATTAACTATTAGACCAAGAAGAAATCGCAAAAGTGATGTCATACGAGGCCTTTGTCGGGAAACAAGATTGAGTAAAGAATCATTAATCTATCCCCTCTTCATACATGATAAAGAAATCAATGAACCTATAGATTCCATGCCTGGATGCATGAGGTGGAGCATTAATGGAATTTTGGAGGAAATAGCAGATGCACAATCAGTGGGAATTAATTCAATCGTTCTTTTTCCAGCAATTGACGATCAGCTCAAAAGTTCAGGAGCCGAAGAATGCTACAATGAAGAAGGCTTAATTCAGAGGGCAATAAGGGAAATTAAAAAAAACTTTCCAGAAACTTCAGTTATCACAGATGTCGCACTTGACCCATACAATAGCGATGGCCATGACGGCCTCGTTAGTGGTGACGGTTCGATTCTTAATGACGAAACTGTAGAGCTATTATGTAAACAGTCTTTGTCTCACGCCCGAGCCGGCGCTGATATCATTGCTCCAAGCGACATGATGGATGGGAGAGTAGCAGCCATTAGAACTGCAATGGATAACGAAAACTTTAAAGACGTCTCCATCATGAGTTATTCAGCAAAGTATGCATCAGCTTACTATGGACCTTTTAGGGGTGCTTTAAACTCTACTCCAAAATCTGGAGACAAAAAAACCTATCAGATGGATCCAGCGAATGTTAAAGAAGCCGTTAGAGAGGCGATGCTCGATATTGAAGAAGGTGCAGACATAGTTATGGTCAAGCCTGCTGGGCCGTATCTAGACGTAGTGGCAACTCTGAGTGACTGCATAGAAATACCCATTGCTGCCTATCAGGTTAGTGGAGAATACTTAATGATTGAGAGTGCTTGCGACGCTGGATGGCTAGATCGCCGTTCTGTCGTTTTAGAGAGTTTAACAGGTATTCACCGCGCTGGAGCTTCGGCAATCTTAACATATTTTGCTAAGGAAGCAGCCTCTTGGCTTAAATAGTCAGCCTACAAGCCTATCTAAAAAGGCTTGATCAGAAGTCGGTTTTGACTCGACTAGTTGAAGATTTAGAGGATAATCCAAGAATTAGATGCCAGAATTTCCTCATACGGACCCGATCAAAAATCTATACAAGATTTTAAAAGAAAAATCATTTTTTACGGGTGATTTTACTTTGGCATCGGGTAAAAAAAGCAATTATTACATTGATTGTAGGCTCACCACCCTTGATCCAGAGGGAGCATGTCTCGTTGGTGCAGCAATACGGAAAACAGTAAATGATAAATGTGAGGAAATGGGAATTAGCATCGATAGTATAGGAGGACTAACGCTTGGGGCTGATCCAATAGCTCTTTCTGCTTCGATGGCCAGCTACCAAGGCGGAGACGATAAAACCTTAAAGCCTTTCGTAGTTCGAAAAGCGCCTAAAGAACATGGAAAAGGAAAGCAAATCGAAGGAGGCTTTAAAGAAGGAGATTCGGTTGTTGCTTTAGATGATGTAATTACAACAGGGGGATCAACTCTTAAAGCAATAGAAGCGATCGAAAATGAAGGAGGCAAAGTAGAATTTGTCCTTGTCCTAGTAGACAGACAAGAAGGAGGCAAAGAAATAATAGAAGAATCAGGCTATAAAGTCTTTTCTCTTTTCACAAGAGATGAACTTTTTAAATCAGATTAAAAAGAAACTTCACAAAAGCAGGTAAACTAATACAAAATAACTTTCCCAAAATAAAAATTCATTAACTCACGACAATAAAAATGGACAGTCCAAATAAAGATAAAACACGAAGAAACTTCATTAAAACATCTACAGCGGCTGCTGCGGCAGCATCTGCATTACCGAGGAAGGCAAAAGGATTTCAAGGCGGAAGCGAAGAAATTAAAGTCGGCCTCGTTGGCTGTGGAGGAAAAGGAACCAGTGACATCAGGCAAGTGCTTGGAGTAGATGACAAAATCAAGCTCTGGGCCATGGGCGACGCACTGGATAGGAATGCACAAGGAAGATACAAGGCACTTGCTAACGGAGGAACTAAAGAAAAAGTCGATTGTAAAGATCGTGTCTTTTCTGGAATCGATGCCTTTCAAAAAGTCATCGATTCAGGTGTAGATATCGTTTTTCTTGTAACATCACCAGGCTTTAGACCAGTCCACTTTGACTACGCCGTTGAGCAAGGAAAACATGTTTTCATGCAAAAACCCTGCTCAGTCGATGGTAGAGGTAGTAGAATGCTTCTTGAAAGCAACAAAAAGGCTAAGGCAAAAGGGCTTAAAGTTGGAGTTGGGTTTCAAAGAAGACATGATGCTCGTTATAAAGAGACCATTAAGCGCATACAAGATGGAGCGATTGGGGATGTTGTATCCCTAAGATGTTACTGGGATGGAAGCACTCCGTGGACACGTCCCCGTAGAGAAGGCCAGTCCGAAATGGAATATCAAATTCAGAATTGGTACTACTTCAATTGGCTGTGTGGAGACCACATTGTTGAGCAACACATTCACAACCTTGATGTCTGCAATTGGCTCATGGGTGACTACCCTCAAATTGCTCAAGGCAAAGGCGGCTGCGAGGTTCGTAATGGACCAGACACTGGCGAAACTTTTGATCACCATCAGGTAGAATATGTTTACGGGTCAAAATGGGATGGTCCATCCGTGAGAATGCATAGTTCTTGCCGACATATTCGTGGAGTCTTTAATAGTGTTTCAGAACATGCTCATGGCTCTAAGGGATATGCCATTATGAATGGAGGAAGACTCTATGACAATGATGGCAAAGAAATATTCCGTGCAAAAGGAGGAGGAAGCTCAGAAATGAACCACAAAAAAGCATTTCTTGATGCTATCCGGAATGACACAGAATTTAATGAGTGCGACAATGGCGCCATGAGTTCAATGACAGCGGTCTTCGGCCGTATGGCTACTTACTCAGGACAACTCTTAAAAATGGATGACTGTTTAAACACAAAAATAGACGTTTTCCCTTATGGTCAAAAACTGGGCTGGGACTCAAATCCTCCTGTGCTTCCTGACAAAAATGGAAATTATCAGAGACCTGTACCTGGAAAAACTAAGGTAATTTAACATTATTCCATAAATAAACTCATTAAAGGGTGCGTTCGTTAAAGCGAGCGCACCCTTTTTATTGCATAATTGATCATAGTTGTCATTGGTGGTAAGTTCTAACTCCTCAAATGCTTTTAACTAACAGAGTAATAGTCTTAGGAATCATCGCTCTAACCTCTTGGACAAGCGGTTTCGGTCAGGATGTAGATATCTTAAACTCAAATAATCTAAAAAATCTCTTTAACTCTCTTGGTCATGAAAGTTATGAGGTTAGACAAAAAACTCAAAACCTAATTCTTGATCAAGGTAAAATAAATAAAGATCTTGTCCTAAATGAATCTTTTGAATTCTACATTAAAACTAAAGACCCTGAAGTAAAATATCGACTCAGATCTTCAATGCTGGAGATTATTGGTGGAAATTTAAAACCTGAAGGTTTCATAGGCATCAGGATGGTCGATGCACCGATGAGAATAAATAATGATGGAGAGATTGAAAACATTAGGGCAGTCAGAATTCTGAGCGTTGTCCCTAACACAGCAGCGTCCAAAGCCGGCCTTAGACCTGGCGACCAAATTACTCGATTAGATGGAGAAAAATTTCCAAATCAGGGTCTCGCTTATGTCGAACTCTCAAAATACATACGTGCAAAGAGTTCAGGTGAAAACGTTAAGCTCAGTGTCACTAGAGGGTTTGGGGTGAACATGAAGAAAATGGATATTGATATAAAGCTTGGTGAAAGGCCTGAAGGTTTAGGGTCCAATAGAAAAGTTGAAGCTTTCAACGAATGGTTCCAAAAGAATCTTGAAAAGAACGAAAAGAAATTAAGTGACAACCTCAAGAGCCCCTAGATTACATTCTCTTTGGCTTTAAAAATTACTTATAATTATGACCCAGAAAGTAACATTTATTATCATATTTTTCTCTATCCTTGGAATCGTTACTGGAGCTCCAAAAGGATTTAACTATGAGGAATCAAAAGTTCCGAATTACTCACTAATCAACCCTATCGAAGGTGTCTCAAAAAAAGAGGATTGGCCACAAAGGCGTAAATTTTTATATGAATTAGTAGAAAGTAAAATGTTCGGCAAAGCTCCAGAGTTTGACCGAAGCTCTCTTAAAATAACAATCGATACAGAAGATATTTTAATTATGGATGGCAAAGGAGTAATGAGCCAACCGTTAATAACTTTTGCCAATAAAAAAGTTAGACTATTGATATTTAGACCCAAACTCAGTGCCGCGCCTGTCCCGGCTTTCTTAGGCTATAATTTTAATGGAAACCACACAGTCCACTCTGAAAAGGGTATAAAAATTACTAATGAATGGGTTCCAAGAAAGAAAGATAATAAAGCCTCAGAGAATGACCGAGGCTCATCTAGTAGTCGTTGGGATGTGGGTTCTATTATAGAAAGTGGTTACGCGTTAATTACAGTATACTGTGGCGAGGTAGATCCTGATTTTCATGATGGATTTAAAAATGGCATACACGCAAATTACCCAAAGCCAAAGCCTCACGAATGGGGAACTATTTCGGGATGGGCTTGGGGCCTTAGTAGAGTAATGGATTTTCTAGAAGAAGAAAAGTTCATTGATGAATCAAGAGTTTCAGTAATAGGACATTCAAGATTAGGTAAAACCTCTTTATGGGCTGGAGCCAGCGACCCTAGGTTCGCCCTAGTTATCTCAAATAATTCGGGTTGTGGCGGGGCAGCTCTTTCCAAAAGAAAATTTGGTGAAACTGTAAAGAGGATAAACACTTCCTTCCCTCATTGGTTCTGTAATAATTTCAAGCAATACAATGATAAAGAGGAAAACTTACCTTTTGATCAGCATATACTGATGAGCCTCATTGCTCCACGACCACTTTATATTGCTAGCGCCTCTAAAGATCTTTGGGCCGATCCTTTAGGTGAATTTCTTTCGGCAAAATATGCAGATCCTGTTTACAGAATGCTTACAAACGAAGGCCTACCCACTAAAGAAATGCCTGATAAGAACCAACCTATTCATGGAAGAATTGGATACCACCTCAGAGACGGCAAACATGATATAACCAATTACGACTGGAAAAATTATATAAAATTTGCCAATAAACACCTGAATTAAAAATTCAATCAAGCTTAGAAAATGTTAAAAAAACAAACCCTAATAATATCAGTATTCATTTTAAACATTATTTTCCTATCGGCAGCAAAAGCAAATCAAGTCGATAAGAAGTCAGCCGTTAGGTTTGATCCAGTTATCAAAAATATAGAAGGATGGAAAATTCATATCGATCCCGCACTTTTGAAAGGAAAGCACTCAACGGATGGCCTACATGCCATTAAAATGTTAACTAATCATTTACAGAGAATATCCATCCTGGTGCAAGGTGAAGCCCTAAAAAAATTAAAAACATGCCAAATATGGTTAGAACATAGCCACCCTACACTTCACGCAATGCAATATCATCCTAGTGTAGGTTGGCTTAAAGCAAATGGTCACGACCCCAGACTTCAAAAAAAAGTACATGTACCACAGGCCAAAGCACTAACTTCTCGAGGACAACTTCTAAAACATCCTGCTGTTATTCTTCATGAATTGGCTCATGCTTATCATGATCAATTTTTGACTTTTGAGCATCCTGAAATAATTGCCGCTTATAATAAGGCAAGGCAGAAAGGAGATTATAATAAAGTCATGCTATACACCGGGCAGAGCGTTAAACACTATGCAATGACAAATCATAAAGAATACTTTGCTGAAGGCACTGAAGCCTATTTTTATAGAAATGATTTTTATCCATTTGTCAGAGCAGAACTTAAAAAACATGATTTAGATCTGCACAAAGTGTTAGAAAAGGTATGGGGTTCAGCCCAAAAATAGCGATTTATTTTAATTCTCGACTTTGACGTCATTCGATAAATAAAGATTTTTAGAAAAAATCATTATTAATTAGTTCTTTTTCACCAATTATTTTTGGGACAACTAAAATAAAAGTCGCTTTCAGATTAAGATATTTAGATCATTTTCGCCATTTTATGCGGAAAATTTAGGCATTTAGTAAAATATCATTACGAAAATAAAAACTTGCAAAGATTAGCTGATATTTGATATATCTTAAATATTAAGTAAAACTTGATTTTTAAAATATTGACATTAAAAATGTTTTATTGTTCAACAATAGCCCATTTTTTCGTCAGAAACATTAATCCAAGGACATAATATTTCGTCTAATTAAATCCACAGGCAATCGTTCTAATATTTGAATAGATATAAATCACATGATGCACTCAAGAATATGAACCATATCTTCATAAATCTTCAGTTAATCAAACCAAGAATATACTCAGTAGAAAATTAAATAAATATATGGCAAATCTAGAACTAGATGGGGGCATTAAAATTTACCTTAGAGAAATCGGTAAAACTGCATTACTAACACCTCAAGAAGAAATCGAGTTGGCTGACCGCATTAAAAAGGGAGACAAAAAAGCACGAGCTCACATGATTAAGGCGAACCTTAGACTCGTCGTAAAAATCGCTCAAGACTATGCAAATTATGGCTTACCTTTATTAGACCTTATTTCTGAAGGTAATATAGGTTTAATGAAGGCTGTAGAACGCTTTGATCCTAATAAAGGAGGAAAGTTATCAACTTACGCAGCATGGTGGATCAAGCAGTCTATTAAAAGAGCCTTGGCAAATCAATCTAAGACGATTCGTCTACCTGTTCATATGGTTGATAAAATTTCAAAGATGAGACGTGTAGCCATGGTTCTCAGTGAAGAACTAGGAAGAGATCCAACTGACGATGAGTTATCAGATGAAATAGGCATTGATAGAGGAAAACTAGCCCAACTCAAGGCGGCATCTCTTAGGCCAGCTTCCCTAGATGCTCCAATAAGTGAGGACGACAACACTGAGTTTGGAGAAATCGTTGGTGATGCTAATGCACAAACACCTTTTGAGCTATTAAGCCATAAAAATATGCATGGCCAGCTTGATACGCTTCTCGAAGTTTTGGACCATAGGGAAAGAAAAATTATAGATGCACGTTTTGGTCTTGATGGCCAAAAGCCAAAAACCCTTGAAGAAGTTGGACAAGAATTTGGAGTGACTAGAGAAAGAATTCGTCAATTACAAAATATAGCTCTAAAAAAACTTCGTCGTGCTCTACAGAAGAAAGAGGACCCAGGTCCGAGACCTGCAAAAGGTCTTGTTCCTAAAAGGAACAGGGAGCGACTCATGTTCAGTTAAAAATTCATAACTGAAATTTAATCACTTAATCGGAAAACGGCACCAAAACTTTTGGTGCCGTTTTTTCGTTATATTCTCTTATTGAATGAATAACATATGAACAAAGAGGCGCTTACTTTAAATAATAAGCTTTACCTACAACTGAATTAGACAAATCATTAATCAAGAAGCTTACAAAATCTGGCTAACCATTAAAAAGCCCATCAAAGTTTTCGTGCGTCAAAAATTTTTATATTTTCTTTTAGCACTGGTTTTTACAACTAAGGGGTTTTCCGATTTCACAATTTCAGAATTTCTTACTGATAATGAAACAGGAATCATCGATGAGGATTCTGATTATTCAGACTGGATAGAAATTAAAAACCTCATTGGTTCTAATATAAGTATTGGTGGATGGTTTCTAACCGATGATGAAAGTCTTAAGAGCAAATGGGAATTCCCTTCCTTAGAGATTCCTCCATTTGGGAGAATTATTGTTTATGCCAGCGGAAAGGATAGAAGTGAAATTAATTCAGAATTGCATACAAACTTCATGCTTAACTCTGATGGTGAGTACCTTGCTTTAATAAAGCCAGATGGAGAAACAATTGCGGTTGAATATAATTTTCCAGAGCAAAAAACCGATGTCTCTTACGGTTATAGCTCAAAACCTATAGAAGAAGTATTGATTTCCACCTCCACCCCAATCACTTGGTTTCTACCTAATGCAGCTATTAATGATTGGACCAGTACCAACTTTAATGATGAATCATGGAATACTGGAAAATTTGGAATTGGTTTTGATATTTCCGAGGATTATGCCCCCTTCTATGAGACTGACATAAAGGAACAAATGAGAGGAAATCAAACAAGTGTCTTAGTTAGATCACAATTTGAAATTACTGAACCGAATGCAATCCTAGAAGTAGGGTTAAATATAAGATATGAGGACGGATTTGTTGCCTGGATTAACAATCAACCAGTTGCTTCCAGAAATGCGCCTGAGCTAATTCAGTGGGATTCTAGAGCTACATCCAATCGCCCCGATTCGGAAGCTGTGCAAAAGACAAGGGTAGATCTTGAATTTGATTTGGAAAATCTACGGAAAGGAACTAACACTTTTGCTATTCAAGGGTTAAATCGAAGTCCAGTAGGGTCAGATTTTCTCATCGCTCCGGAATTAATAATTACCAAGGCATCCAATCAAGCCGACCTTAGTAAAGGTTATTTTTTAGAACCATCACCTGGACTAATAAATAATGACAATGTTCTTGGGTTTGTTAAAGACACTAAATTTTCATTGGACAGAGGGTTTTATGATTCCCCAATAGAACTTCAAATATCTAGCGACACTCCTGACTGCGTCATTAAATTTACAACTGACGGTTCATCACCGAGCAATGATAATGGAACAACTTATACTGAGCCCATCAGACTAAATCAAACGACAACGATAAGAGCAATCGCTCTTAAGAACGGCTATCAACCCACCAACATTGATACCCAAACCTACCTTTTCTCTGAAGACATTAAAACTCAGGTAAACATGGACAATGACGTTGTCCAAGATTCTAGATACTCTGAAAAAATTGAAGAAAGCTTATCCGGTAATTTACCCTCAATTTCAATTACCGTTGATGACGATAGTTTTTTTGGCCCCTTTGGAATATATTCAAATCCAGAACTTTCTGGAAGGAATGCCGAAATTCCAATTTCAATAGAATATTTTTCCAATAAAGAACCAACAGACCAATTCCAAATTGATGCGGGATTAAGAATTCATGGAGGCAACGCGAGAGATCACCCCAAGAAACCTCTAAGATTATATTTCAGAGAATCTTATGGAAAAAAAAGACTTAAGCATGACCTCTTTCCAGGAAGCCCTGTAAGTTCATTCGATCAGTTGATTTTAAGATCTGGGGGACATGATTCTTGGTCATTAGCAAATGACTTTGGCAGAGACCCAATAATTGACCTACCTCCCCACGGTACGCTGATGAGAGATCAGTTCTTAAGGAGAACTGAATTAGAAATGGGAATGTTATCTCCTAGAGGCAAATACGTACACTTATACATAAACCAAGAATACTGGGGAATTTACGATCTCCATGAGAGACCAAATGCAGCGTTTTTTGAATCCTACCTTGGTGGAAATGAAGAAGATTTTGACGTTATCCATCACCCAACCTTTTTTGGTGAAGACTACACAATGGTGGATGGAGATCCTATTACTTGGGAAACGGCTAGGAATCTTCTGAATAGAGGCATCACCTCGGCTGAAGATTATAACAATATCAGCAAACTCATTGATATAGATAACTTAATTGATCACTTCATCGTAAGAACTTGGTCAGCAGATTATGATTGGTTATCCCCTATCGAAAGAAATAATGCAAACGTCTCAGTATTTGATAACAAAAACTGGTACTCAGGAGGAAAAAGTAGAGGTGAAACCGGAAAGTTTAAGTTTTTCACTTGGGATGCAGAAATGTCTATGGGCAACCACCTTATGATCAATCTCGTTCAGTTTGGCATTCCCTCACAAGGTATTATCAATTTTGACCTGACGGGAGTCAACGATCCTGGCTCCCCTGCGGAATTCTATTCTAAACTCAGGTCATATAAGCCATTCAGGATTCGTTTTGGCGACAGACTTCACATGCACATGTTCAACAATGGAGCAATGAGCACTTATAATAATACAGTTAGATGGGATGACATGGCTAATGAACTTGAAAGTGCCATAATTGCTGAATCAGCGCGTTGGGGAGATGAAGGAACGACTGCACCTGACCCCTTCACTAGAGATGATACATGGTATCCAGAGATTGAATGGGTCAGAGATGAATTCATAAAACAAAGAAACCTCATTTATATTAATCAGCTTAAAGAACGAGGATTATATCCCAAAACAGAGGCACCTAATTTTAATCAGTTTGGAGGAAATGTACCTGATAACTTTGTTTTGAAAATGAATTCAAAGAACTCGGAAATTTATTATACAATTGATGGAACAGATCCTTACATACCAAAATCCTCAGACAATATAATTCTTGTCGATGAATTCACAGAAGCTCATACATTAATACCTTCTACCGAAAATGGAGGTGCCGACATCGACCTTGAATGGAGAAACGTCGATGATCCTGAAAATTCAGGAGAATGGGTTTATGGAGAATCTGGAATAGGCTATGAAAGAAGTGGTTTTAATTATCGCCCTTTCATCACTCTAGATGTTGAAGAGATGGCAGGAAACAATCCTACCTTATTTATAAGAATTCCTTTCATAATTGATGGCGATACTGACCCTCAATTAATAAGCGATTTAAGACTATTGATGCGGTATGATGATGGATTTATTGCATATATTAACGGAGTAAAAGTAGCCTCTTCAAATGCTCCTCAACAAGCATCATGGAATTCTTCATCTACAGGAAACCGATCCGATAGTTTGGCAATAATTCCCGAAGAATTCGACATCTCAGAATATAAAAATCTTCTTATTAAAGGAGAAAACATACTTGCTATCCAAGCACTGAATGACACCTCTCAGAGCAGTGACCTTCTATGCATTCCTGAAATAATTGCTACAATCTCCTCCTTAGAAGAAACCCTCAGTCAAAATGCTTTTAAATACAATCAGCCCATAGATATAAAAGAGGACACTACAATACTAGCGAGGTCTTATAGCATAGAGAACTCCGAATGGTCTGCTTTAGTTTCTGCTAAGTTCACTGTCGGCAATCTAGCTTCAGAAGAAAATTTAATTATCAGTGAATTTAATTATCACCCATTAGAAGCAAATGTATCAGAAAACAGTAACAACGAATTTGATAGAGGTGATTTTGAATTCATTGAAATTACTAACACTGAAGATCTGACGATAAGTCTTAGAGGCGTAAAGTTTACACAAGGAATAGATTTCGATTTCGATTCTCATAGTAAAATAAAAGAACTTCAGCCTGGCCAACAAATTTTAATAGTTAAAAACATCAAAGCTATGCAGGCTAGGTATGGAGAAGACATTACCAATCATATTGCTGGTGAATTTAAAAATGGAACTAAGCTCAGTAATAATGGAGAAAGAATCACCCTTACAGGAAATGATGATCAGATCATATTTAGCTTTAATTATTCTGATGAAGAACCATGGCCGATAGGTTCTGATGGAGATGGCTTTTCAAATATCATTCAAGAAAACTCTAATGAGATAATTCCACTTTCAGACTCAAAAAGTTGGACGATTTCAAAACTACCTAACGGTTCCCCTGCTGGCATATCATTAAATGAGGCGAATTATGCGGATTGGATTACTACATATTTCCCAGTAGAAACCGCAGAATTTGATGAGTATTCTTTACCTAATTCTGATCCAGATAAGGATGGTTTCGTGAACGTCGCAGAATACGCTTTTGGCACTTCACCTAATAACAGCAAAATAAAACCAACTTTTAATTACAATATCATTAATTCTAACGAGAATGATTATTTAAGCATTACCTTCAAAGCAAATGCAAATGCCTCAGACATAGAAATCATTGGTGAAACCTCCACGAATCTAAATAACTGGCAAAACGACTGTAGGATCCTATCCATTTCGCTAACGGATGACAAACTTCATAAGATAATAACAATAAGATCCAATCGTGCAATCGATCAAAATCGACTTCAGCAAATGAGAATAAAGTCAAATCTTGATCTAGAAAATCAGTAACGAGTGACTCGGCTTAAGAATTTTCCCAACCTCGTATCAATACTATATAGTTTCTCGTCGAACAACTCATTAGGTTTGCCTATACTTTTAATCTCACCTCTGTCTAGAAAAGCCACTCTATCAGCAACTTGTCTAGCGAACCCCATTTCGTGAGTCGTTAATATGATATCCTGACCAGTATTTTTTAACTCAACAATAAGATCTAATACTTCACCAGTCATCTCAGGGTCCAGGGCTGAAGTTGGCTCATCAAGAAACAATAGACCTGGACCAGGTGCGATAGCCCTAGCAATTGCAACTCTCTGCTGCTGTCCTCCTGATAGTTCGAATGGAAACTTTTCAGAGTGTGATTCTAATCCAAATCTTTTTAAAGACTGGACCGCTTTATCAATGGCTTCGGATCGATCCAATCCATGGACAGTTTGTAAAGGGAGTGTAATATTCTCCAATGCTGACTTGTGGGGAAATAGATTAAAACTCTGAAAAAGAAACCCATTAGAGCGTCGGTGCTTCAATAAGTCCTCTCTTCTTTCAAAGCATACATCACTTCCATTAATTGAAACGCCTCCTTCATCTGGCACTTCCAACCCACCAAGAATTCTCAGAAGAGTAGATTTACCTCCTCCCGATGGTCCAATCAACGTTAGGACTGAAACATCATCGTCTATATCAATCGAAATTCCTGACAAAGCTTTAATTTCACCGTACTTCTTGGTGACTTTGCTAATATTAACTTTCATAGTTAAGCCTCCTTTCTAAATAGCGAGACACTAAAGCGAGCGGGATCGTTATCAAAAGATAACCAACCGCCAAGGGGATAAAAGCCTCGAGACCAGTAAACGTCGCAGCCCGAGCAATTTCCGTACGCTTCGTGAATTCCTCAGCCCCAATAACAGACAAGAGGGAAGAATCCTTAACTAACATTATAAATAGTCCCGCGACTGCCGGTAAAACGCGCCTCACTGCCTGTGGTATAATAACGTATCGATATGCTTGAAACGTAGAAAACCCAACCGCTCTTGCCGCATCAAATTGAGTTTTCCCTACACTGTCTATCCCTCCTCTGATAATCTCACCCAAATAGGCTCCAGAAAAAACGGCTAATAGAACAACTCCAACTAACAATCGATTATTAACATCCACGGCCTCGGCAATCACATAATAACCAACTATAAGTATAACCAATAAAGGAGACCCTCTAATTATTTCAGTATAGGATCTACAAAAAAACCTAACTGCTTTAAAACGTGATTTAGATCCAACAACAAGGCTCACTGCAAGAAAAACGCATAAGACCAAAGCCAATAAGGAAACCCAAATCGTTCTTATCCAACCACCAAACATCTGCCAACGTCGAGACCATATACCTTCCCAATTCCATGTATATGTTTGGTTAAGAGAAGAAAAAATAAAATACGTTACACCAATTAAAATCATCCATAGCACCGCGAAACTCACAAACTCAAATGAACTTTTACTATAACTAGTTGAAAGGCTTTGATCTTCTCTGACCAAAAAATAAAAAGAAATAAGACAAACGAACAAAAGAAAAAATAGAATACACAAAAATAATAAATCTGCCTTAAATGCTATATCCGATTCTGTTTGATCTTTTTCTTCTTCTACAGATTGCTCAAGATCAAATATAAATGGTATACCCAGTTTATTAACAAGCTCCTTCTCTTCTTTAAGATATACTTCCGCCAGTTTGTCAAACTCTCCACTTTCTCTAAAGTTCTTTATAAAATTATTAACCTTACTTTCTAAAGAATTAACTTTGCCGCTTTTTGGCTTTCTTAACCCTATAGCCCATTGCTCTTTACGGAGAGGAGTCAATATCGCCCTTGTCGTCTCAATGTGGTTTTTATGATGCTTGAAAATAGAAAGCTGATCATAAATCCATGCATCAACTTTATTTTGTGACACTTCAAGCGCGCATGCCGGGTCATGCTGCATTGTAAGAATTACTGCATCTTTTAATTCTTTTCTAGCATAGGCTTCACCAGTAGTTCCTAATTTTACAACTATTTTTCTCCCCTCTTTTCTCAAGTCTTCACCACTCTTAATTTCAGAGTCAATGGGAACAAGCATAGCCAGACCTGTAGTGACGTAGGGGTCTGAAAAGTCTATTGATTTCCTTCTTTCATCGGTCGCAGTCATTGAGGAAATAATGAGATCAATACTCCCCGTTTTAAGTGCTGTTATTAAAGCATCAAACTTGATGTTCTTAATCTCTAATGGTCGACTAAGGGACTCTGCTAGCGCTTTGGCCAACTGAACACTGACACCATCACTTAAACCATTTTCATTAACGAATTCAAATGGAGGGTACTCTAACTCCATTCCCACTACAAGGGGCTCCTCAGCAGAGAAGCTTAACTGTAGCAATAACAAATATATAAGGCTACTTAGACTTCTCATGCTGATTTGTTTTTGTCTTGCCGGTCCTATCAATAAAAATCACCACAAAAAATCCAAAAAAAGCAAACATGATAGCATACCATGATGAGAGGGCTTTGAGATTGGGAAACGACCAATTCTTATAACCAATGACTACAAGTTCCTCATCGCCCTTAATACTTGTGATAACCTCTTCAATCTTATTACTACGATACTCAATATCCCCATGTTCAATCTTTACTGCGTATTCTCCATTATGATTTGTTTCATATTTCTGCTCTTTCCATGGCCAGATCAAGAGTAGAGAGCCTATAACAAAACCAGTTATTAATCCAACTGCGACATTTCTATATTTCTTAAAAATCCAAGATATCAAATGAGATAAGCATATAATTCCTAGCAGGCATCCGATAGAGAAAGGAACCAATATCCCAAAATCCAAATCTACAATTGCCCCCAATATCATTTGATAATTTCCCATAACCAATAGAACAAATGATCCTGAAACTCCTGGTATAATCATGCTGGATATTGCAGCTACACCGCAAAGTAATAAATACACGAAACTATCACCACCTTCAGTCTGTGGAATAAACAGCAGCGTGCTAGCTCCCATCACTCCAACAATTAATGAAACCCATGCAGAAAAATTCCACTCCTCAATAAATCTACTGACTCCAATGACCGATGCTAAAATTAATCCAAAAAAGAAAGCCCAAGTCTGAGTCTGATACGATTCAAATAAAAACTCAAGCACCCTTGCAAGACTCAGTACACTCAAAAATGCCCCTAGCCCAATAGCAAAAAGAAATCTCAATTCAATCTTGGTCGAAAACTCTTTAAATCTAAGCTTAAAAAGAAGTTTAATCGCATTTAAATCAAACGCTTTAATTGCATCAATCAGCCGCTCATATATTCCAGTTAAAAACGCGACGGTTCCTCCAGAAACACCAGGGATCACATTAGCGGCACCCATTGCGCTTCCTTTCAATAAGAGGAATAAATCATCAATTAACTTTGGCACTAAAAAAACATGCCTTGGTACCTTGAAATCATCAACAGAGAATTACAAAAGGAGGACTTTAATTGATAATTAAATAAATTAATACCTCGCAAAAATATAAATCACGTGTCAAAAACCAAACATGGGTAATATACTAGTTCTTTATCATAGTAACACGGGTAATACCGAAAAAATGGCTAAACTGGTAGCAGAGGGAGCTTTAAGTGTTACTGGAATGGAAATTCGAACATTAGACTGCAGTGAAGCCACTGCTGAGGACCTAAGTTGGTGTGACGGAATTGCTATGGGATCACCAACAAACCTTGGTTCCATGGCATGGAAAATGAAAAAATGGTGGGACACTGTAGCTGTGACCAAATGGTTAGAGGTAGACGGTAAATTTGCCTGCTCCTTCTCTTCCTCCGCTGGTTGGGGTGGAGGCAATGAAACTGCATGTAATGCGATGGCAAGTGTGTTGATTAACTTTGGATTTCTCTATTTTGGCGTCACTGACTATGTAGGCAAAGGGCTAACTCCTCACTATGGAGCTGTTCTAGCAGGAGAGCCTAGGGAAGACAAAGAAAAGGAACTTTGCAAAAGACTTGGGAGAAGACTTTCTGAATGGGTTGCCTTGTATAGTGAAGGAAGAAAGGATATGGATCCCCTAAAAGCGCCTTATCCCCGTGATCCCAAAAGCTTTTCCTAAGTAAAATTTATTAGAGCTCGACTGTTTTTCCAGTTTTAAAAGCTTCGTCTGCAGCAAGGACAATTCTCAAGCTATTAACCGCATCATCCATATGGTCGCTAAGATCAACATCATCGGTAATTGCGTTTAGAAAAACTTCCTGCTCTCGGTAGCAAAGCCCATCATGATCAGGTTCATCGGCACAATCAATAATTTCATCAGGCTTTGAAAACTCTCCATTCTCGTCAAGTTCAGAATGATGTAACTTAATAGATTCTGCTTTAGAATGAGCATCAACATCATCTGTTTCCTCTCCTTCTTTCATACCTGCAATATTAACACAGCCCTTCGGACCAACTACATCCTTAACAAAAAACGCAACTTCGCTCATCATAGGGCCCCATCCCGCCTCATACCATCCAACTGAACCATCCTCAAAAGACACCTGAAGTTGTCCATAGTTATACATTCCTTCATTAAGCTCTTCACTCAACCGTGCGCCAATAGCACTGACACGAACCGGCCTAGATCTAGTCATCTGACACATCACGTCAACGTAATGCACTCCACAATCAACAATTGGAGACATTGAGTTCATTAAACATTTATGGGTTTCCCAATTCTTACCAGAAGATTGCTGATTTAGATTCATTCTCATAACTAGGGGTTTACCTAGCCCCTGAGCCACTTCAATAAATTTCATCCATGAAGGGTGCACACGTAGAATGTATCCAATAACCAGTTTCAAATTGGCCTCTCTAGCAGCAGCAACAATTTCCTGTGCTTCTTCTACACTTTCAGCAATTGGCTTCTCTAGAAACACATGAGCTCCAGCAGCAAAAGCCATTTTTGTATACTCTGCATGAGTATCTGGATAGGTGTTAATCGAAACAGCATCTGGTTTACTTTGCTCGAGTGCCTCGGTGTAATCAGAAAACTGAGGATAATCATGACCTAGGATTTCAATTAAATCCTGACGGGACTTTTCGCCCCTTGAAACCAAACCAACAATTTCAAACCCTTCCATAGAGTGGTACGCTTTGGCATGGGACTTTCCCATATTACCACAACCAACAACGAGTACTTTAACCGGCATAATGTTATATATTGTTAATTTTTATAATATTATTCTGAAGAGTTCTCATCATCGGAGGAAATTGATATTTTGTCCCAGAAAGCTAAAAAGAAAATAACTGCTATGACTCCTGCCATAATAGCCGGAAACTTCCAATATTGTGACCACTTCTCCATTGCTGACCCAACGATAGATGGATCAATTTTGGCAAGATCGTTTTTAGAGAACATCTGACCTAATTTTTCAGTAACACTCAAAGTCTCTTGGGCGTACTCCTGACCAATCGCATCGTTCAACTTATTATAACTTTCTGCAACTTTACCATATGTATTTTGATGATAGGCAACCTTATATCCTATATATAAGCCAATACCCTGAGTGAAAAATACTAATAAACTCTGCGCCTGAGTCCTGATGGATTTTGGAGCAATCTTGTCTGTATACATGAAGCCAGTCACAAAGAAGAAATCAAAACAAATTCCATGCAATGCTACTCCTAATAAAATCATCCATACAACCTGATCAGGTGCGCCATAAGCAAACAATAAATATCTTAAAACCCAAGCAAGCATTCCAATTAATATCATCCACTTTACTCCTAGCTTTCTAAAAAAGAATGGAATCAGCAGCATGAAGAAAATTTCAGACATTTGTCCAATAGTCATAGTTGAAGCCGCTTGAGTATATCCTGTATTAGTTAAATAATTGCCAGCGAGACCATAGTAATAAGCCAAAGGAATACAGACTAAGCATGAGCAAACCATAAAAATAAGAAAAGCAGGTCGCTTGAATAATTTAAAAGCATCAACCATGAAAAGAGCTCTTAGATCAATCGGTTCTCCTTTAGCTGGCGGTGGGGTGTTAGGAAGAGTAAATGAATAAAGCCCAAGAAGCAAAGAAGCACCTCCAGCCAAATAAAACATATTTAAATCTGAGGTCCAACCTAAGAATCCCACAACTAGACCAGCAACAATCCATCCAATTGTTCCCCAAACTCTGATTTTTGGTAATGCTAATATGTTAGCATGAGTGAAAACTATTGAATTACCCAATGCTACCGTAGGCATATAAGTAAGCATATTCCCAAGCATAAACCAGACCATCAAATCACCTTTCTCATTTCCTGCTACATTAGGAATAAGAAATAAGAAAACACCACCAATGAGAAAAAGGACTGCCATCACTTTTTGAGAGGGAAAGAACCTATCTGCTATTATCCCAAGAAATAATGGGGCAAAAATGGCACCTAATGGAGCTGTCCCGTAAGCATCCCCTGCAAAAGCTGTTAAATTATTCGAACCTAAGCACTGTCCTAAAGTTGCAAACCATGCTCCCCAAACAAAAAATTGCAGGAACATCATTATGGATAAACGACTAGTTAGTTGTGGGGTAGAATTAGACATAATTTTAAAGGAGTTTTATATAAGAGTTCTGCATTCAATAAAATGAAAATACCGTCTGAGAATCAACGGTTAAATCGATCAAAAGCGCAATTATTTGTATAATAAGAACTATTTCTTCTTTTTTCTTAGGAAACTTGGAACATCTAAATCCTCCCCATCGTCAGTGACGCTAGGCTCAGCTTTATCAAAACGACCTCTTCCAGCCTTTTTCTCAGGCAGTAAATCCTGCTGTTCCACGATACTTTCTTCCTCATCGACTTCTTCCTCATCGACTTCTTCCTCATCGACTT
>Ga0209404_10000944_pt1 | contig 21232 bp, 20 predicted proteins | sample TroAtlMetagenome_2_FD_187447 | JGI IMG/M metagenome (GOLD analysis project Ga0209404, IMG submission 187447) | Marine eukaryotic phytoplankton communities from Atlantic Ocean - Tropical Atlantic ANT8 Metagenome (SPAdes) (version 2) | ecosystem: Environmental > Aquatic > Marine > Oceanic...
TTCTTGCGCAAAATTAAGCCCTTAGAAAAACGTGTAAAACACTGTAAATTAAGGATTAATGAGTGAAATTTTAACAATTTAAGGCAGATCTCAAAAGTTTTAATAATTTCTAATCATTTCTTTTGTTTTGAAATTGAAAAAAATAAACAAAAATCAGTGTAATTTTAGCTTGTGAAATTTTTCACAAGGTATTATAGGAATGTTAACGAATCCTTAAATGGCCAATCCTTTCCCGCGTTGGACTAACTCCCTACCTTTGCAAGTTATAGGTGCCCTCATAATTCTGGGCATCGGGGTCAGTGCTGCCGTTACATATTACTTCACACCGAAGTACACGAAAGTGGGTTATCAACCGGACCAACCAGTTCCTTATGATCACAAGTTGCACGTTGGGCAGTTAGGGATGGATTGTAGATATTGCCATTCTCATGTTGAAAGTTCAGGACACGCTAATGTTCCTTCTGCTTCGACTTGTTGGAATTGTCACCAACATGTTAAAACAGATAGCCCTAAATTAGAACCTATTAGGAAAGCTGTTGATAAAAATTACGAGAATTACACTGGAAAACCAGTTGAATGGGTTAGAATTCACCGTTCTCCGGATTATGTCTATTTTGACCATTCCGCTCACGTTAATCGTGGAGTTAGCTGTGCTAGTTGTCATGGTGATGTAGGAGAAATGGTTGTTGTTCATCACGACAAGCCACACAGTATGAGTTGGTGTTTGGATTGCCACAAGAATCCAGAAAAACATCTTCGTCCTTTAGATGAAGTTTTCAATTTGAAGTGGAAGCCTGAGGATTTATCTGTTGAAGATTTTAAATCTTACATAAGTGATCGATTTGGGGATGATAAACAAGAGCAGATCGATAAACTAGGTGACAAAGAAAAGCTTACCCAAGAATTAATTGGTAACACATTAAAGGATCTTTGGCATATACGGCCACCTTCAGGCAATAACTGTAGTGGGTGTCATAGATAGTAATTTTAACTGAATTTTAACTCTAAGTGAAACACGTTTGGCAACACCCAGAAGACCCGCTAGTAGGAAAGCGGATGTTTCGTAGTCTAGGTGAACTTGAGAGTAGTCCATCTTTCGTAGCCAAGTTAGAAAGAGAATTTCCACGAGGTGCGGCGGAATTTGACAAAGATGGAGACAAGGATTCCGTCTCGAGGAGAAGCTTCATGAGATACATGGGTGCTTCGACGGCACTCGCAGGCATTGGTTTATCCAGTTGCCGCAGGCCGGTTGCCAAGATTGTTCCTTACGCAGGTAGCGTTGAGTGGATGGTGCCAGGGAAAGCAGTTTACTATGCCACAGCTATGCCAAGGCTTGGAGGTGCCACACCTTTAATAGCTAAGGTATATGAAGGAAGACCAATTCATTTACAGGGTAATTCTCTTCATCCAGGAAGTGCAGGTTGCACAGATTCATTTGCGGTCGCTTCAATCTTGGATTTTTATGATCCAGAGAGATCCAGATCATACAAAAGCGGTAGAGGTAAAGAATCAAAAGTTGTGCAGCCCGAAGAATTTTGGGAGCAGTTTGATTTGAAGAAAAAGGAGTGGGCTGATAACAAAGGCAAGGGGCTTGCATTCCTGCATGGTTCAAACACTTCTCCGACCCTAAAAAATCTTGCGAATCAAGTCTTTGAAGGTTTACCTGAGTCTGGTTTTTACGAGTACGAAGCAGTTGAACGTCAGGGTATGGATAAAGCTGCGGCATCCCTTTTTGGTAAGGGTGCAGTCACTCGATACCGTCTCGATAAAGCTCAAAGAATTTTGACAATTGGTTGTGATTTTCTTGGAGTTGATAGAATTACAGACGGGGCCACTAGTCAATTTTCTAAAGGAAGAAAAGTTGAATCTATAAATGGGAATGAAGATATTGGGCCTATGAACAGGCTCTATTCAGTTGAGCACCAATACACTGTTACTGGAGGTATGGCAGATCATAGAATGCCAATGAAGGTAAGTGATCAATATCCATTCCTGATCGAGATATCCAAAGAAATTGCCAGTCTCACGGAAGATAACAATTTAAAAACCTTAGTTTCTGATAAGAAAACAAATCTTTCATTGGATGATGAAAGTCAAAAATGGATCAAAGAGGCCGCCAATGATTTGTATGCCAATAAGGGCAAAGGTGTGGTCGTAGCCGGTACTAGGCATGACCAAGCCATGCACATACTATGTTTGGCAATTAATAATGCTCTTAATAATATTGGAAATGATAAGCCACTGCAAATAGTGGAAGGTATGCCGTCCGAGTCTGGAAGCATTAATGAGCTTGCTGAGGCTATTACCAATGATCAAATAACTACACTCATAATTAGCGGAGAGAGTGACCCTGTTTACAGCGCTCCAGCAGAGCTTAATTTTGAAAAGTTACTAGATAAAGTTGAGACAATTATTCACTTGGGAGTTCGTGACCTTTGTTCAACAGCTCGTGCTTCTGACTGGCATGTCCCAGGTTCTCACTTCTTAGAAAGTTGGAGTGATGTTAGGTCGTCTGATGGAACATATTCCATTATACAACCAATGATTGCTCCGCTTTTTGATGGTGTATCTGATATTGAATTTCTCCTTCGCCTTATAAACGATGAAAGTTCTGAGGAGGTTAAAGATCCTGCCCAAATGGCGGTGAAGTCAACTCATGCAGATGTTTCAGGTAGTGCATCAGAGAACGCATGGAACACGACACTACGTAATGGTTTTCTTAAAGATAGCCAGTTCAAAATGCTTGAACAAGAACTCGATTATGCTGCCGCCAAGGATGGTTTAGAAAAGGTGTCACCTTCTTCAGATGTTAAAGGTTTTGAAATTGTTTTCACCACTGACAGTAAAGTTTGGGACGGCCGTCACATTAACAATGGTTGGCTACAGGAAATTCCTGACCCGATAACGAGTTTAGCTTGGGATAATGCTGCGCTAGTGGGTATACCAACTATAAAAAAATTAGCTAAGGCAGAAGGTCTTGAATGGGATAAAAAAGATCTTGTTATTGAAGATAAAGCTCACCTAATTAAAGTAGAAATGGAAGACGGTAGATCAGGTTATTTTCCTCTTCTTCCTGTTTATGGACATGCTAGAGATTCAATTAGTATTTCTATTGGATATGGTCAGGAAGGAGCTGGGTCCATAGCTGGTACACCTCAAGGAGATTCTATTTGGTCATATGAGTCTGATACAGGAGATACAACAGGTTTCCATTTTTATCCATTGAGGGACACTAATTCTAGTCTCTTCGGTAAGGTTAAGAGTGTAAAGCTTGTGACCGAAGAAGTGGAATTAAGGCCAGGTCTAAAAACAAAGACTTATCCTATTGCCATAACTCAAGAGCATTTCTTAATGGAGGGAAGAGCTCTTTATCGGGATGGGACCAAAGAAGAATTCGATAAAGAATTTAAAAAATCTGAGAAAGCACATAAAGAGCATCCGGGTCACGAGCATCTTTCATCTTTTCAGACCCGTGGAATGGATTCTCATATACCTCCAAATCAGGCCGTTTACCGTGGCCAGGACAAAGAAAAGCTTATAGAGGATAAGGTGCAGCAATGGGGAATGTCCGTGGATCTAAATCTTTGCAACGGATGTAACGCTTGCACTATTGCATGTCAGTCGGAAAACAATATTCCTATTGTCGGTAAGGACCAAGTTATCATTGGTCGCGAAATGCATTGGCTCCGGATGGATAGGTACTTTGCTCCGAATATGGAAAAAGATGATCACGATCATTACGCTTCAGTGGATGAGGATCTTGAAAATCCCCAATTCATGCCCCAGCCAGTATCTTGCTCTCAATGTGAAGCGGCACCATGTGAAACGGTTTGCCCTGTTAATGCCACAGTCCATACTGAAGAAGGCTTGAATGCGATGGCCTACAACCGTTGTATTGGAACTCGTTATTGTGCAAACAACTGTCCACTCAAAGCTAGAAGATTTAATTTCTTTGATTACAATAAAAGGCCTCTTGATCAACTCTATCAAGGGCCACTATCAGAAAAAGATAAAACAGGTGTTGCTCCGTCCTTGAAACTTCAAAAAAACCCTAACGTCACAGTCAGGATGCGTGGAGTTATGGAGAAATGCACCTATTGTGTGCAGAGGATTCAAGAAGCAAAAATTAATCAGAAAAGAATCGCCCGTGATTCTAATGATGTGAAAGTACCGGATGGAGCTATCAAAGTGGCGTGTCAGTCAGCGTGTGCCTCTGATGCTATAATTTTTGGTGATATCTCAGATAAGAATTCTACGGTTTCCAAAGCGAAGCAATCACCTCGGAATTACGAGATTCTAAAATACCTAGGGCTTAGGCAAAGAACGACTTATTTGGCAAGGATTAAGAATCCTAATATGAAAATGCCAAACGCCAAGCAAGTAGGAACAGTAAGTAAAAAACTTCATTAGTAATTTTTAAATAATGGCAGATCCAACTACATCAGATCCATCAAGACCAGTTCTCGCTAGAGAACCTTTGGTCACTAATGGGCGATCAATGAGTTGGATTAGTAACAAGATTTGCGGCATTGTCGAGAATCGCCAACCAGCTCTCTGGTGGTATCTGTTCATCCCGTCTGTCATCTTGATGGGTGTTTTGGGCTATTGCTTAGCATATCTCGTGTCCACTGGGGTTGGTGTATGGGGTAATAACCACCCAGTAGGATGGGGATGGGCGATAACAAACTTTGTTTTCTGGATTGGTATTGGTCATGCCGGAACACTAATTTCCGCGATACTATTTTTGACTCGCCAAAAATGGAGGACTGCAGTGGCTCGAGCGGCTGAAGCAATGACAATCTTTGCTGTAATGTGCGCGGGTATATTTCCGGCTTTGCACGTCGGTCGATTCTGGATGGTTTGGTTTTTAGCTCCTGTGCCAAACGCCAATGGAATTTGGCAGAATTTTAAGTCACCACTGCTTTGGGATGTTTTTGCGGTTTCAACGTATTTCAGTGTTTCTCTTATGTTCTGGTACGTTGGACTTATTCCGGATCTGGGATTACTTCGTGACAGAGCTAAGACTAAGATAAGAAAGTTAGCTTATGGTTTTTTTGCTTTGGGCTGGAGGGGTGGAAACCGTCAGTGGAGACATTACGAGATGGCTTATTTGCTTCTCGCAGCTTTGTCCACTCCACTGGTTCTTTCGGTTCACTCTGTAGTTTCTTTTGATTTTGCGACGTCCATTGTGCCCGGATGGCACACAACCATATTTCCTCCATACTTTGTGGCTGGAGCTATTTTTGGTGGGTTTGCAATGGTTTTAACTCTTATGATTCCGGCTCGTAAGATCTATGGCTTACAGGATCTTATCACGGCAAAGCATATCGATAATATGGCCAAGATCATTCTGCTGACTGGAACCATTGTCGGTTATGCATACATCATGGAATTATTCATTGCTTGGTATGGAGGAAACAAATATGAGCAGGCGGCATTCGTAAACCGTACCCAGGGTTATTACTGGTGGGCTTACTACGCAATGTTCTTCTGCAACGTCATATCGCCTCAGGTATTTTGGTTTAAATGGTGTCGTCACAATATCTGGGTTGTCATGATTGTGTGTATGTTTGTTAACGCGGGTATGTGGTTTGAGCGATTTGTAATTATCGTGACCTCAATAGCACAAGACTTCCTTCCTGGGGCCTGGGACTTTTATCATCCTAGTCGAGTTGAGATTTGGACCTTTGTTGGAACTTTTGGTCTTTTTATGGGGCTCTTTTTATTATTTTTGAGATTCCTTCCATGTATTGCCGTTTTCGAAGTTAAGGGTGTTCTTCCCGAAAGTGACCCGCACTACTTACCACCTGAAACTTTCACTCATGATGCTGAAGGTGATCAGCTAAATTATCTTTCAAAGAAAAAGGCTGCTTCAAAAAAGGTAGCCAAGAAGAAAACGGCCACCAAGAAGAAAACGGCCACCAAGAAGAAAACGGCCACCAAGAAGAAAACGGCCACCAAGAAGAAGAAAGACTAGAACTATTAAACTAAAATTTTAAGTAAACTGAAAGAATTAAAAAGAGTACACGGCTACATTGCTGAGTTTCAAAGCGCGCGAGAAGTATACCACGCAGCTGAGAAACTACGTGACGCTGGTTTTAGTAAATGGGATGTTCATTCACCATTTCCTATCCACGGAATGGATGCTGCGATGGGTCTCAAAAAGTCTCAACTCTCATGGTTTGTTTTTATTGGAGGAGCCACGGGTACTCTTACGGCATTTACGCTTCAGTATCTCACTCAAGTAGAGATATACCCCACCATAGTTCAAGACAAGCCTGCTAGCATTAATACATTACCCGCGTTTTTCCCGGTGATGTTTGAATTGACTATACTCTTTTCTGCATTGACTGCTGTTTTTGGTAGTATGATTCTCAATCGATTGCCACGTTGGAATCACCCGTTGTTTGTCAGTAAACAATTTAAAAATTTCTCTGATGATAAATTTTTCATATGCATTGAGGCAAGAGATCCTAAATTTTCTAAAGATGGGACGGAGGATATTCTCAAATCCGTCGGAGGAAAAAACATTGAACTTATAGAAGACGAAATTTAACAAAAACCATGCGTTATATAATCCTCGCGACAATTCTTGGTGGGCTGCTCATAGTGGGCATGTTCGGTTCGCGTGGTCATAAATTCAATGAGACACCCGTTGAAATTTTTAATGACATGGACAGGCAGGCAAGGGTTAATGCTCAGAGTTCATCTGATTTCTTTTCTGATGGATTGGGTTCTCGTGAACCAGTCGAAGGAACTTTTCCTATAGGGTTTTCGATTCCAGATAAACCGTTTTCTGAGGGAGATGCTGTAGAAGATGGGTTTTCATTGGTTGGAACTTATTTCAATTCTGGTCAGATAGGAGATTACTATGGTGACGGTTTGCCTAAAGAAGTTAAGTTAGATAAGAATCTATTAGATAGAGGTAAACAAAGATACGGAATTTATTGTGCGGTATGTCATGCTGAATCTGGCGATGGAAACGGAGTTGTCAGACCTTTTGGAAATGGTGGTCAGATACCCATTGCAAATCTACACGAAGCGAGGTTTGCAAAGGCTTCTTATCCAGATGGGGAAGTTTTCAGTGTTATAACTATGGGGAAAGGACTAATGGGAGGTTATGGCGGATCTATTCCGGCAAAAGATAGATGGGCAATAATTGCTTACGTCAGAGCGCTGCAAAAAGCCAAACTGGATTCTAAAAAAACAGTTGAGGGTAATTCTCCGGCGAGCACTGAAGACAAACCAAGTGAAAACTAAATTAATATTTTAAAATGGCAGACCATGGAGCAACTCTAACCGACTTACCCGCTGAAGGGGAAAGAGTTGATGTTTCGAAGTTTTCGAAAATCACCAGCGCTGCTGGTATTGTTGGCCTTCTTACTTTATTAGTTAGTTTGGGGATTATTATCTTTGGAGGAAAAGACTCACAATTTAGAGATGCATTCTCATATTCTTGGCTCTTTGCTTGTTATTTCTTTTTCACGATAGCAGCAGGAGGGCTTTTTTGGGTTCTTCTACATAATGTTTCAAACTCAGGATGGGGCGTCGCGATACGAAGGGTCATGGAGCATCTTTCTAATATGTTGCCATATGTTTTCATTCTTTTTATACCAATTTTGATCATTCAAGATCCACGTGAAGCACTTTATGAATGGATGGAATTGTTAAGGCTAGCCGAAGAAGGTGGTAAAGAACCTGAGTACTTGCTAAAAAATAAAGCGCCATACTTAACGAAGGGTTTTTTCTATTTCAGGTTTTTTGTATATGCAGTTTCTCTTTCTGGAATAGCATGGCTTATGCGGCGTTGGTCTGTTAGTCAGGATAAGACCGGAGATATTAGGCCTACTTTCTGGGCACGTCGGGCTAGTGCGGGGTTCGTTCCAGTGTTTGCCATTTGCTCTACTTTCATGGCGTTTGATTTATTGATGGGATTAGACTGGACCTGGTTTTCAACCATGTGGGGAGTTTATGTTTTTGCAGGCTCAGCACTTAGCTCGATGGCAGTTATCATTCTTACCGTCACCTTCTTGCGAAGTAAGGGCTATATGAAAAAGGTAGTTACCCTTGAACACTACCACATAATGGGAAAATTCATGTTCGCCTTCACTGTATTTTGGGCATACATCTCCTTTAGTCAGTTTTTCCTTTATTGGTATGCAAACGTGACCGAAGAGACTAAATTTTATATCATTAGAAATACTGAGGGATGGCATTATTTGAGTATTTTTCTCGTATTTGGTCATTTTGTTATTCCTTTTGCTTTTCTGCTTAGGCAGAAAGCAAAGAAAGATATGCGCCAGATTTGTGCAGCTGCTTGTTGGGTTCTCTTAGTTCATTTTATTGATATATACTGGATTATCATGCCGGAGAGAGGGCCATCAATAACCGCAGGTGCTCAGATAGTAATTCCTTATGGAATTCTTTTAGATATTCTTGCATTTGTAAGTGTAGGCAGTTGCATGCTTTGGGCTTATCTAAGATCAATCGGAAATTATAGTATTTACCCATCTAGAGACCCAAGATTGCTAGAATCCGCTAGACTAGTTAACTAATTTTTTAAATAAATTGAATAACGAAACAAACAGTTCGCCATTACAAAGACTAGGAGCCTTCTTCCTTGGTTTATTAACCTTTGTAGGTTTTGGCATTCTCGCATGGATTGTGTTTCATTTCACTGGTGGTGATACCGATAGTAATTATGAAATGAAAAGCGCGGTTAGAGCGGAAAAAATTAAAGAAATTTCAACTGCTCAAGAAAGTGGAATTATTCCAAGTGCTTCTGACCTTGATGATTATGTTGTAGCCAATCAAAATAATTCTCCAGAAGCATCAAAAAAACCCGTTCCTGGAACTAAGCCTTTTGAGGAATGGATGAAGGCTCAAGCTGCCGCAGCCCAAGTCCCTAAAACCGATCCAGAGCCAAAATCTGAGCAGGAAGAGAAACCAGAAAAAAAGTTAGTTGAGATAACCATTAATGCATTGGGAACTCCTCCAGGAACAATGAAGTTCAAAGAAACAGAGGTGGAAGTTGCCGCCGGTTCTAATGTTGTGCTTACGTTTATGAATCCTGATGTGCTTCAGCATAATCTGGTTCTTGTTAACCAAAAAAAGACAGATGTAGTTGGAGCTCTTGCCGATGCTATGCTGACTGATCCTGAAGCTTTGAAAAAGCATTACGTTCCTAAGTCGGATGATATCATCGCGAGTACAAAACTTGTTAATCCTGGAGGATCAGAGAAAATAGAATTCATCGCACCGTCTGAACCAGGCGACTATCCATTTATATGCACTTTTCCAGGACACTGGAGATTGATGCAGGGTAAAATTAAGGTGACAAAATAACGAAAAATTTAGTAGATAATTAGAGAATGACAGACGAGCAAGCAAATCAAGAATCGATTACTCGCAGATCTGCTATTGATCAGTCTGCTCGATTTCCTGTACTTTTCTTTATTACTAGTGCATCTGCATGGCTGCTTGTTGCAGTAACGCTGGGATTCATTCAGCAAATGAAGATGCATAATCCCGGTTTTTTGGATTTTTCATGGCTCTATTTTCTAAATTATGGCCGATCAAATCCAGCATTCATGACAGCCTTAGTTTATGGTTGGGCCATTCAAGCAGGTTTGGGTGTTGCTATTTGGATAATGGCTAGATTATGTAGTGCCGAAGTTAAGAACCCTATAACGCTAATTGTTGCCGGCCACTTTTGGAATTTAGGAGTTTCTATAGGCGTCTTAGGAATTTTGCTTGGATATGGTACTTCTATGGAATGGTTAGCCTTTCCAAAAGCGGTGTGGCCGATACTTTTTGTCGCTTTTTCAATGATAGTTATCTGGCTAGTAACAATGTTTTTTAGGCGCCAAGATAATAAAGTATACATTTCGGTTTGGTATATATTAGGAGCTTGTTTCTGGTTCCCATGGATTTTTGTAACTGCAAATCTATTTATTCATGTTTTCCCAGGTTCAGCTTTGGCAAAGGCCTCAACGAATGCTTGGTTCACAAGCAGTGTTGTTTATTTATTTCTCGTTCCTATTGGTCTTGGAGTTGCTTATTATTTGATACCTAAAATCATGGGAAGACCTGTACACTCTTCACAGCTGAGTTACTATGGTTTCTGGGGATTAGCTATTTTTGGAGGTTGGACCGGGGTTCAAAAATTTATGGGAGGACCTTTTCCTTCATGGATGCCTGCAGTGTCTGGAGCTGCTGTAATTTTCATGCTGATTCCTATTCTTATCGTTACTGTTAATCAGCTAATGACATTAAAAGAGGATTCGAAAGTTATTAACTCAAGCCCAGCTTTGAAATTTACGGCAGCCGGTATTACCTTTTTAATCATTTTTTGTATTCTTTCTGCACTAGGATCTTTTTTATCTATTGGGAAATATACACAGATTAGTTTTACCAGTATTGGATATCAAGTCTTGGCTGTTTATGGATTCTTCTCAATGGTAATTTTTGGGGCAATATATTTTATTGTTCCTAGAATTACTAATTCTGAGTGGCCAAGTCTAGGCGGAATGCAGAACCATTTTATTTTATCTGTATATGCAATTGCCTCTCTTATCGTTATTCACTTTTTTGGCGGTATATGGCAGTCGGGCGCTTATGCAAAACATGATGCACCTTTAGAAAATGCCATTGCTTCTGCCAAACCATATGCAATAGGGGCATCCGTTGTTTGGATAGTAATCTGGATATCGGTTGTGCGTTTCTTTATGAATTTAGTTTCTCTTATTTTTCGGACAGGCCGCCGAGAAATTTCATCAAAATTTGTTGGCCACAAAAAAAGCATTGCCTAAAAAATGACTTCATTTAGAAAATTCATATTTGGTATAACGGCAAGTTTTTTTATTCCTTGGCTATGTCTTATAGTTATACCTCACTCAAAGATGAATGCAGAGATAGAGGAGTGGACCGATGCAGATACAGGCAAAGTTAATTTCTATCCTTTAGGTACACCTAATATTTTTAGGCAGGGGCAAATTGTTTATGCCCAAGAAGGTTGCGCTTCATGCCATACTCAGATGATCAGGCCGACTTATATGGGCTATGAATCATGGAGACCTGATTTTGGTAAAGAAGGGACAATTGATGCGCCTGTGAGAATTAGAGAAACGAGGTTAGGGGATTATGATGGGGAGAGATTTGCTTATTTAGGTAACCAAAGAATTGGGCCCGACCTAAGCAATGTTGGGTACAGGCACGATGAGGCATGGCATCACGAACATCTTTATTTACCGCAATCAAAAAGAGATTTTTCAATGATGCCTTCCTTTAGACATTTGTACGAAAAGAGAAAAATTAAAGGTCAAAAGTCCGAGTTCGCTTTAAGTAATGTTGAGTGGGAAAACGAGGAAGAGGCCCAGAATTATGAGGTCGTTCCAACGGAGAAAGCGAAAGCGCTGGTGGGCTATCTCATGACTTTGAAAAAAGATACTCCTTTTGGAGCAGTTGTTGCAACCGAAAGTGAAGAAACTGACGTTAAATAATTGAGGGATAAATTATCAAATGAGTGAACAACAGGAAAACCGGGATTACGATCACAAGTCTAGTGTTCGTGAGTACACGCCAAGTCTTGACCTGTCTTCCGAGGAAAATCCTAAACCTAGTTCTGGTCAGGAGCCTTTTCCACTTTGGTTGCTTGTGGTATGCGTTATATTGATGATTATTGGTGGGAGCTACGTTGGAGCGAATAGTTCAGGGTTTAACTTTACAAATAATCACAAGGCTGGTTACCAACCTGGTACTCCAGACGGTTTAACGGGAGCAGTTGTTGAGCTCAGTGATTTTGAAAAATATGTTAACGGGGGAGAAGCTGTTTACAAGGCGGTCTGTAATGGTTGTCATCAAGCCACCGGACAAGGTCAGGGGCAGATACCTCCGCTAGTTGATTCAGAGTGGATAACACAAGGGACTGAACGTTTTTCACAGATTGTTTTAAATGGTTTAACCGGTCCTATCACTGTTAATGGTGCGTCTTATGGAGCTGCGGTAATGCCAGCACAAAAAGGAGCTATTAATGATAAACAGATAGCCCAAGTAATGACATACGTTCGTTATAAGTTTGGAAATATAACTGATTCTGTTGTTACCAAAGAAATGGCGGAGGCTGCAAGGCAGAAATTTGGAGATAAGCCTAATCAATACACGGCGAGTGAATTGTCTGGACCAGAAGTCATGCTAGAAGGAGATCAGCCTGATTGGATGTCGTCTGAAACAGAGGAACCTGAATCAGTTTCTGAAGAAGGAGATTCAGCCTCCATCAATAAAGAAGTGAACGAAAAAAATTCTTAAACAATTTTAAATAACTTTTAACAATAATCCAAATCTAACCATGGGAGCAGGAGCAGCCACTGCAGAATCAGACACTGGACATCATGATGACCATCATCATGATCCGCCTTTCATTAAGAAATATGTTTTTTCCTGTGATCATAAGATTATAGGATATCAGTACGGGATCACGGCATTATTATTCCTTTTCATCGGATTTTACCTGATGATGGTTATGCGTTGGAGTATTGCAACTCCCGACAAACCCTTGCCTGGTTTTCTTGCAGCTTTCCTTAATGAAGCATGGCTTTCTGAAGAGGGGAGAGTGACTGGTGACCTTTACAATATGTTTGGTGCTATGCATGGCACTATTATGGTTTTTCTAGGGATTGTCCCACTAGCCTTTGGAGCCTTTGGAAATTTTGTAACTCCTCTTCAAATAGGGGCTCCCGATATGGCGTTTCCTAGGCTTAATATGGCCAGCTACTGGTGCTATTTGCTCGGTGGCATTGTTATGTTTGCAAGCTTCTTTATCCCATCAGGTGCAGCCGAAGCAGGATGGACCATGTACTCTCCTATAGCCACTACGGCTCAACTTGACGAGCCTAACCTGTGGTATACAGGACAGACCTTTTGGTTGATAGGTATGGTGCTCCTTATAACTTCATCGTTGCTCGGTGCTGTTAATTTTATCACCACAATAATTAATTTAAGATGTCGTGGTATGACATGGATGAGATTGCCGTTTTTTGTATGGGCTATGCTCGTAACAGGGTTTCTTCTTCTTCTAGCTTTCCCACCACTAGAAGTTGCAGCTCTTATGCAATTAATGGACCGTCTAGCAGGTGCTAGTTTCTTTATTCCGACGGGACTAAATTTTACGGGAGCAGGTAGCGTCGATGCTGGCCTTTTAGATGTCTCTGGAGGGGGGTCGCCACTACTCTATCAGCACCTTTTTTGGTTCTTGGCACACCCTGAGGTTTACGTTCTTATTTTACCAGCGATTGCGATAGTCGGTGAAATTATACCACCTAACATTAGGAAGCCAATGTGGGGATATAAGTCTATGGTTTATGCTGTTATGGTTCTTGGCTTCCTTGCTTTTATTGTTTGGGCTCACCACATGTATTTAACTGGTATGGGTAATGTTGTTTCAACTTTCTTCCAAGCAACGACGGTAATTATATCTATACCTTCAGTCATATTATTGACGTGCCTTTTGATTTCTTTGTGGGGTGGATCCATACGATTCACCGTTCCAATGCTATGGGCCTTGGCCTTTCTACCAATGTTTGGATTTGGTGGCCTTACAGGCTTACCTCTTGCCTTCAATTTCATAGACCTTCATCTTCACGACACATATTATGTAATTGGCCATTTTCATTATATTGTGGCGCCAGGTACTATATTTGGTCTCTTTGCAGGTATTTATTATTGGTTCCCAAAAGCCACAGGTAGAATGATGAATAGCTTTTTGGGGCACTTACATTTCTGGCCATCCTTCGTTGCCATGAATGGAATTTTTCTTCCGATGATGGTTCAAGGGATGGGCGGCTTTCATAGAAGATGGTATGATGGAGGTATCAACTATGAACAGATTGCAGGACAGGTTCTATTTGAGCAAAATACAATAATGGCAAAACTAACGAGTCTCTTTCCAGGAATTGATTCAGGTAAAGCTATAGAATTAATTGATTTAAATCATGTGATGACTTTTTCAGTGTGGGTTTTATTAGCTGCTCAATTTCCATTCATATTCAACTTCATTGTCTGCATTTTTGCCGGCAAAAAAGCTGAGAGTGACAACCCATGGAAGGCGACAACATTAGAGTGGTCTGCCCCAAACTGCCCAGGTCATGGAAACTTTCTTGAAGAACCTTTATGCTACAGAGGTCCTTACGAATATAGTGTGCCAGGACACGATACAGATTTCAGTACTCAATTTGAGAGAGGTAAAGACGGAGTCATTTTAGGGGAAGAGGATGAGCCTGAGGATTCGATAGCTGACCCTGAGCCAGTGCATTAAACTAATATAAACAAATTTGATTAACTAATATGGAAATTCCATTCACAGTAAAACCAAGGCCCGACACCGGTTTATGGAACGCCAAAGTTGGGATTTGGTTATTCTTAGCTTCTGAAGTCATGCTCTTTGGTGGGCTTTTTTCTGGATATCTTTTCCTCAGATTGGGAGCAGGAGGTGAGCCTAATTATTTTTGGCCAAAAGATGTTCTTAGTATCCCATTTGGTTTTGTTAATACCCTTATCCTTATATTATCTTCCGTTTTTGTCGTGGTTGCGTGGTTGCAGCTCAAGCTAAGAAATTTCCGGAAGTTTCAGATGTGGATGTTTGCAGTTGTAGCTTGCGCTTTTATTTTCTTAATAAATAAAGGTTTTGAGTACAAAACCAAGTTCACTCATTACGGAATTAAGCTATCTGACAATTCCATAGTAGAGGGGTACATACTTGATGACACTATTATTTATGAGGGAATTAAAAATGCGACTATTGATGTAGCCCGATTTAATGGTCAATTTTTAGATTTAATCGAGGGAGATACTCCTAAATTTTTCCGTACCGATTCAGATGGTAAACCACAGGGTGGAGCATTTGAGTTAAGCGTCAGTAAAGTAAAGGAAATAGAGGAGGAAGAAAACCTCAAGCTAAAGGAGAAGCACGAAAAGTCGAATAATGATAAACTTGCAGAAAATAGTGAAGCTATTGTAGTACGTTGGCTGCCAGCAATGGGAATTAAACAACTTTCCTTTGTCGCTGATAAAGAATTTTCTATTAAGATCAAAAGAAAAAAGCTTCGAAGATCTTTTAAAGATTCTGTGAAATTTAGGGATCAAACATCACTCAAGGGCACGATTTCTAAACTCACTCCTGGTGTTTCTATTGCGTTGGTTGATCGAATCGATTTGAGAGCTACTGATTCTGAAAATCCTGAATCAAGTTCTTTGGTGTGGAAGTATCTTGGAAATGATTCTCCTTTAAAAAATACCGGAGATAAATCCGAGGAAGTAAGCAAAGTCGAAAATGCTGAAATTAATTACAATGAAGAGTATCAGAAAAGTGCTGACATCAGTGGTGATCATGATCCGAAAGAAGAAGCAGCAAAAGCTAAAGGAATTTTTCTTGGTGCTAGAGAAGAAGTATTAACAAAAGCAAAAGAAAAGGGCGAGGAGGCAGAATTTGATGAAGTTTTTAATCAATATGTTAAAAAGTGGGAAACTAAGGATGGGGAGAAATTAGAAAGTCATTCTCCTATTCTGGTTCCTTGGGATGAAGTAAAACTTTACTCAAATTTTACGCCCAAATGGAATACTTTTTATGCAATTTATTTTACACTAACAGGCCTTCACGGTCTTCACGTGTTAATTGGTGCCATTGTCCTTCTTTGGTTCGCCCTATTTGGCAAAAAACTTTATGATAAAGATCCTGAGCACATGGCAAATAGGGTCGAAGTAGGTGGGCTCTTTTGGCACTTTGTTGATCTTGTTTGGATCTTCTTATTTCCTATCCTTTACCTAATGTAGAATTTTTATTTTATTAATATGGCTGATACACCTGAAGAAATACAAAAGCACCTCAAGTTATACTGGAAAGTTGGATACGCTTTGTTGTTTTGCACTGGTCTTACAGTGGCTGTAACATGGTTTACTGATAATATATGGGTTGGTTTAGGTATTGCGGCTTTCAAGGCCGGTCTTGTTGCTGTTATATTTATGCACCTCAATGATGAGAAACCCCTCATATATAAAGTGCTACTTTACACAGTGTTTTTCGCAATAGGTATGATGTTCCTTACCCTTTTGGCCATGTATGATCCAATCATAAGCCCTTTCAACAGATAAAATAATGTCGTTAAGAAAATTCCATATTGTTTTCATTAGCATCTCAACTCTATGCCTTTTGAGTTTTGGTTTATGGTGTTTTTTCGCGAGTGCTTCAATTTTTAAAAATCCACAGAATGGAGAAAGCCTGAGAGTGGTCAGTGGGTCCTTTAGTTTAATTCTTGCGTTATTTACACTGGTATATGGAATTTGGTTTTACTTCAAAAAAATAAAAAATCTTACCAATATTGAAATTACTTAACTGATAATGACCTTATTAAATCTAATCTTACTTGGTTGCTTTACCTGTATGAAAGGCGGGGAAGAAGTCACTAATGCTGCAAGTATGGCTATATTATTTATGTTAGTCATTCTTATGTTTGTGTTCTTTGGAATCTTTAAATTCATAAGACACTTGTCACGCCTAGAAAAAAGTTCAGGCAAAAGATAATCAATTTTATTTAAGTTAAATATATGCAAATACTTGGTTTGATAAATGAATTAATAGGGCTCCCAGAATTAGCTTCTGAACATGGAAGTATGGTTGATCACATGCTTGAAATGGTTCACTGGCTTATTGCTGTTTTACTAGTAGGGTGGACTTTTTTCTTTTTATTCTGTCTTGTAAGGTTTAGGAAAAAAAGAAACCCCAAAGCCAGTTACGTCGGAGTTAAAGGACATGCTTCAACGCACGTTGAGATTGCAGTTGTTGCCGTTGAAGCAATTCTTCTTCTTGGTTTTGCTTTCCCATTGTGGGCGGTTAGAAGTGCAGAGTTTCCTACTGGAGCTGATGTTGTCAGAGTCAGAGCTGTCGGAGAACAGTTTAAATGGACGATGCATTACCCAGGACCAGATGGAACGTTTGGTATGACAAAACCAGAGCTAATTAGCGGTAGCAATCCTTTGGGAAGAGATCCTGAAGATCCAAACGGTAAAGATGATTTTGTATTCACTGAACTCGTTTTGGCAAAGGATAGAGAATGTATCGTAACGGTCACCTCAAAAGATGTAATCCACAATTTATCTCTGCATCCAATGAGAATTGGACAGGATGCTATTCCTGGTACTGTGGCTGATATTTGGTTTAAACCTATCAAGACAGGTCGCTGGGAAACAGTATGTGGTCAACTCTGTGGCGCTGGACATTCAGGAATGGTTGGATACATGGAAGTCATGACTCAAGAAGACTTTGATGCTTGGTTTAAGGAGAGTACTCCTGCGACGACCGAAGACAAAAAGCCTGAAGGAGTAGCTTCAGCAGACGAGTCGAGTTAACAAATTTAGCTATCAGTCATTAGTATTTTAAATTATTCGTTGAGAATATTTTTTAAATATCTAAAAAATCTACGACCCGACCATATGAATTATTTCCAGATTGTTGTATTATAGTTAATTGTGGACAGTTCTTCTTCATATAAAACTACTAAAGACAAGAAGAAGTCTGAATTTACTAGGAATGATTTATTACTACTAACTAAAGCGAGACTTAGCTTGTTGGTTATAGTCACTGCTGTAGTCGGTTTTATCGTTGCCGCAAAGTCTAGCCAAAATTCAACCGACTGGTGGTTATTATTACATACTGTTTTAGGGTGCGCATTTGCAGCAGCAGCTTCTTCTGTATTTAACCAATTAATGGAAATAGATATTGATGCCAAGATGTCTAGAACATCAGAAAGGCCATTGCCCGCAAAAAAAATAAAGCCAGCGTTTGCTTTTGTTCTGGGTTGGGTCTTTGCGGCCATTGGCCTTGTGCATTTGGCTGTTAAAGTCAATCCGCTTGCTTGCGCTTTTGCAGCAGCCACTTTGTTTGTTTACATGTTTATCTATACCCCGATGAAGAGAAGGTCTGGAATGAATACTTTAGTGGGTGCCATTTCTGGTGCTTTGCCACCATTAATAGGATGGGCAGGTGCAGGAGGTGGGTTTAACTCTCTGGAACCTTACTTTATTTTTGGTTTACTCTTTTTATGGCAGTTACCCCATTTCGTTGCAATAAACTGGATGTACCGAGAAGAATATGAGTCTGCTGGTTTTGTGATGTGGTCAAATGGAGACATTAATGGAGCACGCACAGCAAAATTAGCAGTTCTATTTACTGTCGCTATTATCGTATTAATGGGAATGACTGGCTTTACTGATTTTATGAGTATTTGGGCTACTATTGGATTAGTCTTAGTATCTATTGTTAAGTTGAGGTATTCCATAAAGTTTAAATTGAGTCCTTCAAGGGAAAAGGCTAGAAGCTTATTTTTGTATACTCTTTTATATTTACCAGTGAGCCTTGCTATAATCATTTTGGGGTGGAAAGTGCATTAAATCCTTTTAAGATTTAAATTCGTTGTTAAGTAAGTGATTTATGAGCGATTCAGATAATCCCAAGATTAACCCGTGGACGGTGTGGGCTTTGATCTTTATAATGCTAATGGGCATATTAGTTTACTATAGCTGGCTTAAGACGGTTCAGAGGCAGTATGTTGATGGAAAGCCAGCGTTCTTGAGGCCGGTTGACAGATTTCGTGCTGACGGTCATAAAAAGGATTCAATAGAGTTATTTGATACTAAAGGTAGATTTTACTTGGTAGGATATTTTTATTCAGGTGATGAAAAAGAGGCATTGGCAGTCTGCAATAGAATGATGAAAATGAGAGAAGCTTTTCCTGAAGTTGATGAATTTTCATTGATTGGTTTTTCAATGGCTCCTGAATTGGATTCATCTGAAAACCTTATGAAATTTGCAAAGAAAAATGGTTACACTTCTGATGATTGGATTTTTGTGACTGGGGACCGTGATAGAATTAGAACCTACATGAATAAATTTTTCCGTTATCCAGGTCACGAAAAACCTGATGAATATAGGGAAACTGAAACGGATCTTTATGCTCGTGAACTTAGGATATCCTTAGTCTATCAAGGTGCTTCGGATGAAGAGGCCTTCATACGTGGAGTCTACTGGGAGGGTATTAGAAAAGGTGAAGTAAAGAATGATAAGGCTGCTGGTGATGACATCACATACCTTTTGAAACTCAAAGAAAATCTACCCACTAAAACAATTGAATAAAGAAAAGAAAATTGTATTTGTCTTTGTCGTTATTGCTGTTCTGTTAGTCGCAGGCTTCATGGTTCTTTGGCAATTTAGTACAGCTAATCTCTACACATCGAAGGGTAATTCTTATAAAGATAATCCTAGGCTTGTTACTAAAGATATAGAAATGATCGACTCCAATGGAGAGTCTAAGAGACTGATGGATTTGCGTGGTAAGGTTTGGTTAATTAGCCATGTTTTCACACGATGCCCAGGTCAGTGTGCTGGGGTTTGTGTAGTTTTAGACGAAATTCGCCAAGAACTTAAAGAGGAGGAAAATCTCCACCTTGTTTCAGTAACGCTTGATCCTGATCATGATTCTCCTAGTCATCTTAAGGAATTCTCTCAGAAGCACGGTTTTGATTCAAAGGGTTGGTGGTTTTTGACTGGCCAAGCCACGGAGTTGAATGATTACATGTTGCAGGTTTTTTCTTTGTCGGCTCAAGAAAAAGAGGAGTCTGAAAGAGTTAATCCAGATGATCTTTTTGCGCATAAGCCTATGGTAGCCTTGGTAGACCATGAACTTAAAATAAGAGGGTGGTTTAATCCTTTTGATAAGAGTTCTAGTAAAGCTTTACGACAGCAATTGCTTTTAAGTCTAAATGAGTCAAAGTCTTAGGTAAATTTACCGCTAATGACATTACAGGATCTCCCAGCCGTTAACGCTAGTCTTAATGCCACTGCTACTATTTTTATAGTTGCAGGTATTTTCTTTATTAAAAAAGGAAATAAACGTGCTCACATAATTTGTATGATTACAGCGCTTTTGGTCTCTGCTGCTTTTCTTACATGCTATTTAATATATCATTATTCTAACCTGACGACTAAATTTACACATGAAGGATGGCCAAGATTGATTTATTTTATCATCCTATTTACCCATATTCCATTAGCTGCAATATCGCTACCGATGATTATTATGACGGTCATTCCAGCCATAAGGACAAGGTTTGACAAGCATAAGCGTATAGCTAGATGGACATATCCAGTTTGGTTATATGTTTCTGTTACTGGTGTTCTTGTGTACTTTATGCTCTATCAGTGGTTTCCTCCATCCGGCTAGTAGGTGAAGAACGTTCCTTGTTATTCTCAAAACTATAGTAGATAATTATAACATGAGAGTTCTAAGTGTTTTCATAATTTTATTATTTCCTTCATTGAGTTGGAGCCAAATCACATTTGATAAAAAAGAAATTGAAATTACTGCATCTGCAGATCAGGAGACCGTAACTTTTGTTTTTCCTTTTAAGAATACAGGTAATGAAATAGTTGAAGTTGTTGATGTTAATCTGACTTGTTCATGCCTCAGTGCAAAAACAGACAAAGAGCTTTATTCTCCTAAGGATAAAGGGAGGCTTGAAGCTGTTTTCTCGATTGGAAGTTTTACTGGGGTACAAAGAAAATCGATGACAGTTATTACTCGGCAGAAAGGAAAAGACAAAGTCAGAGATGCTCTCCTAGCGATACTAACGATTCCTGATGTTATTACAATAGAGCCTGAGTTGGTTAAGTGGAAAGTGAATGAAGAGCCCTCAGAAAAAGTTTTTTTAATGAAGGTTCCTTACACTGAACCAATCAAAATTCTGAGTGTAAATTGTTCCAGGGATGGGTTTGAATGCTCTTGGAAAGAATTGAAGGAGGGTAGGGAATATGAAATACGAATTAAACCCTTAAGCACATCTTCTCCTATGCTAGGAATGGTTAAAATTGATACCGATTCTAAGCTAAAAAAACACCAGAGAAAGTTGGCCTTTTTCAGTATTTCTCGCTCAAGATCAAGAAAGTAAATGAGACTAAGTCTCCAGATACTGGTTATTATTATAATTGTAGCGGTTTCAGGACTGGGTATATATTTTTGGCACCCTGATCGTCCACCTCTTTATTTGGTGGCTGGGCAATTGCGGAATGATGAAGTGCAGTTAGAGCAAGTCCTGAAATGGGCGAATGATAAAGGTGTTGTATGGATAGATGCTAGGTCTAGAGGGGACTATGAAATAGATCATGTAGAGGGGGCTTTTTTATTAAATG
>Ga0209404_10000945_pt1 | contig 21189 bp, 18 predicted proteins | sample TroAtlMetagenome_2_FD_187447 | JGI IMG/M metagenome (GOLD analysis project Ga0209404, IMG submission 187447) | Marine eukaryotic phytoplankton communities from Atlantic Ocean - Tropical Atlantic ANT8 Metagenome (SPAdes) (version 2) | ecosystem: Environmental > Aquatic > Marine > Oceanic...
CCTTCTCGGCGTTCGACCTTATCCCAGCCCGTTAGTCTAAGGGCTTCTTGGATGTTCTCGTCATTTGGTAATTCTTGATGAATTTTCTTCCAGTCCCAGACCTTGGCGAGAGGTAACGTTGTGGCATCTAAGATACCGTTACTTTTTCTGAACACTTCATCGGCCACGTTCAGTAGTCGGTCCGCGTCCTCATCGGTTTCGATCCAGGATTGACCGGCGGCTTTATTAATTTTTGAAATAAGAGAAGTGTCTAGGTAGCGGGAGTATTTTTCCTCAAAATTCTTAATCCATTCTAAAGTATCGGCAGCAAATTGAAGGGCTTCTTTCTCTGATTCTAACCGTATTTTGACATGGCACTCTGTTCCGAGTGCACGAAATTCAAGTTCTCGTACCCCTAGAGCACTAGGTATCAGGAATTTGCTCAGGTCCGGAGCGCTCATGGGTCGTTCCTAAAATTTGATTTGAGCCGTGAGGCTAAAGGTGTTGGCTGTAGGGTATGCTTGTGAAGGCGCTGAATCAATTCCAACCCCATCCATAGCATAATGCTCGTAGGCTCCAGAGAGAGAGAAATTTTCGTTAACTTTATAATTAATCTTAAGGCCTATGCTTGTTGCTTGCAGAGATGATAAACGGTAGTCAGCTGAATAGTTTGGACCGCTACCATTGGGTTCATCGGCTGGAGTATCAATATCCAAATTGTTGAGAGTTTGTACGAAAAAATCCGCACTGTTCTGATTGTAGAACCTGTAAAAAGGGGATATGAGCAGATTATCATTAACTTCTTGTCGCCATTCTACTTCAGCTGTTTGCGAGAATATTCCATAGTCATCGTTGGATAGGCGGAACGCAGCCTTGAGTGTTCCATTGAGTGATTCAAAATAGTGTTTGGTCTCCTGATGAAAGACTTGTCTAAAACGGTTATCTGGTCTGTTTTCTCTATATATATTGACGATGGGTATGCTAATCCCTGGTGCTATTGCAAAGTCTTCATTTCTTTGAACAACCTTATAAGGGTCGTTGAGGTATCCTTCTGCGTATCCAAGCGTGAGGTCAGCGGAAACAACCGTGTTTTTACTGATGAGTTGAGTGATTCCTATAAAAAAATCATAGCTGTCTTTTTTCTCATCATCTAGGAGTGGGACTTTAACGATGTCATCAAGGTAATTAAAACCTAGAGCCAGTGTTGTATTACCAAGGTTATAATCCTTTTCGTAATTTAGTGATATTCCATTTGAAAAATAATCGGATTCTTCACTTTTCGAGAGCTCGAGCTCAATTCTATGATCCTCTAAGCTGTATTGTAGCGCGGCTAATATGCCTGTTCTGACGTCTTCGAGGTCAGAGAGAAAAGGTTGGTCTCCACCTGGAAGAACTCCTGTCGGAGAGGAACCTGAAATAGAGTCGTTTAGGAGCTGGAATCTAAAGGTAGATTCATCAGTTAGGTCGATTTTACCTCTGAAGTAATTGGCTTCGACCTTAATTCTTTCACCTCCTTCATCATAAAGTTGATACCCGTACTCATATTCTTGACCACGATCAATTGCCTGTGTATTAGACCATGGCAGTAAGCAGGTAAGAATTATTGGGCAACGAGACTTGGAGACCATTCAAGATTTTTCTCTGATATGGATCTTAAGTCGATAGTATTTTTTACCATCATTTAATGGATTAGTTATACTAATTTTTTGACCATTTCCGATTATATTTTGATATCCTTGAACCGGTATCCATGAGTCCTTAGAAATATTATCCGATTCTTCGATGCTGTAAACTCGTTCAAGGCCGGCGTAGCCATTTCCCGCTGCAGCCTTAGTTAAGAACGATAGTTTAATCTCAGAACCTTCGATTAAGATTTCAGTGTTTGCATCGAGGCTCTGCTCTAAAGGTGAAGAACCTATTAAATATTCGAATTCATTGGTTAGGCCGTCTTCGTCATTATCTTTTGTAGGATCTGAGAGTGGGGGGGTGAGTCCAAATTGTTGTGCCCAGCTCGTATAATTATCAACGACTTTGATTTTAGTAGTTCGAGAATTAATTGTTCCAGCATCATTAGAAATTTGCACCCAATAATTGGAATCTGTTTTAAGTGGACCGACCTTTAAAAACTTATCATTTGCACCGTTGACTGGTGTAGAAGTGACTCCAGATTCTCCTTTATACCATTGATAGTTTATTCCTTCTCCGGTCACACCAACTTCAAGAGTTGTTTCGTTAACCGAGGAGATTGTTATGTCGGAGGGCTGATTAGATATGACTGGAGGTTCTGATCCCGGAGTGACTTCTATAGTGAAAGTTTTTGTGTAGCTATACCCGTTTAGGTTGGATCCTTTGTAAGCAGTAACAAAAACTTTATAAGTTCCTGGGTTGGTTGGTATTCCTGTTAGACCATCAGTGTTACTGTTCTTTCTGTCTAAGTGAGTCACGCCTGGTGGAATTTGTCCACTAACTTCCCAGCTCTTAGGTCGGTGAGGAGCGCCGGTGATTTGATATACTAGATTTAACAATTCACCCGCCTTGGCTGGTACGGTCGAAGAACCAGAGGATGGAGAAATTTGCGTTATCTGAGTGGCTCCGCTTACAGCATCATAAGTACCTAAACCTGCAACTGCGACTGATGACCATTTAATGATTTGGGTGATTGCCGCTGACCCTACAAAATGCGATTCATAAGTTATGAAGTGGGTGGCTGCCCCTTTATTTAGTAAAAGGCTTGTTAGCCCTGCCTTCGGTAAATGTTTACCATAGAATGAGATTTTATCTTTTTTCAGCATCTTTTGAATTAATTACAACCGCATCCACCACCGCCTATTAGTCCACCACCAAAGCTAGCCTCCCTTGAAAAATATCCATGCTCTGTCATTGAAGAAATTAACGAATTCAGTTCACCGGACATACTGTTTCTAGATAGGTTGCCACGGTCGTAAGGTTGGACTCTCACTAAACTTTGCGAACAATTGCTAAATAACAGAATTGTTGATACAGAGATAATTATTAATGTGATAGGTTTCATATTAATGATATGAGTCCCAAAGGTTAGCGATTCGATTTGGCGAATTTGTGTTGTAAGGAACTACGTATAAAAAATATATATATAAAGGTTAGTTTTTCTATCTTTTAGTACGCAAGTTTATGACTCTCAGTTCTTAAGGGATTAAAATTATTATTTTTTCTGACTTTTCTTGTTTTGAATGTAATTAGTCTGGGGCGTGATTATTTGCATAATTGAGTTAGAATATGAAAGATGTTCGGATTGTTGTCTCAAATGAGAAAAACTTTAATATTTCTGTTTTTGTTTTTGATTTCAGAAGATTTAAGCTTCGCGGAAGGTTCTGAGCTTAATGATCAGTACAGAGAAGCTACTTTAGTTCTCTATAACCAGAATGTCGCTGATTCCAGGAAATTGGCAGCCTATTACTCAAAGGTAAGAAATATACCATTTGCTAACCTTGTTGGGATTAAATGCCCAACGACTGAAATTATAAGTCGTTCAGATTATGATACACTAATAATGAATCCTCTTAGGGAGCTTTTTGAGATTAACGATTGGTGGGAGAAGGTTGAAGGTTCTGGATCGGCAGATAACACGATAGTTAAAAATAGTAAGATCAAGTTTGTAGCCATCATGTACGGCATGCCTTTGAAGATTAAATCTGATCCAGAAAGGAAAAAGGTAGGCGCTTCTACAACGATTAAGGGTCATGGTAGTAATGATGCCGCTAGTTTGGATTCTGAGATTGCTTGTTTAAGTAGGAATTCGATAAAGATTAGTGGGGCTATTACCAATCCCTATTTCAGGTCACCTAATGCCGGTGGTAACCCGAACTTCTTACTTGTTTCGAGAATAGATGGGCCGGATTACGATAATGCCAAACGCCTTATTGATGATGCTATCGCCGTAGAAAATTCAGGGCTCTGGGGAAATGCTCTTATTGATATTGCCAATTTGGCTGAAGAAAAGGGCGCTGCTTATAAGACCGGAGATAAATGGCTTGAGAATTGTGGGAATTTTTATAAGAGGGCTGGCATACCAGTGATATATGATCGATTTTCGAGCCTAATTCCAGGCGCTTATCCTTTAGGAGAAAACATAATATTGTATTTTGGTTGGTATTCACAAAATGCCCAGGGACCTTTCGCCGACTCTAAGTTTAGATTTAAGAAAGGTGCTATTGCTGCGCATATCCATTCTTATTCTGCTAGTACCATTCGAACAACACTCAAGCATTGGTCTGGCCCTCTAGTCGCGCGAGGTGCCTGTGCAGTTCTAGGTAACGTTTATGAGCCTTTCCTGCAAATGACGACGTATCTTGATATTTTTAATGCTAGACTTTTGGCAGGGTTCACTTTTGCTGAATCAGCCTGGATCGCGACACCGGTCCTTTCTTGGATGCAGGTTATGATTGGTGACCCACTTTATCAGCCTTTTAAATCTAATATAAAAGTTACTGAGGGTACTGATGACGGATACAAGGTATTTAAATTAGCGGTATTAAAAAACCAATTAGATCAGGTTTCTGATAGTCTAAAAGATGGTTCAGTAATGGAATCTAAAGGTCTTCATTTAATGGCAGATAGTGACTATGATGGTGCAGAGAAATCCTTCAATGAGGCCTTTAAAAATTATGATAGGTCTAACGACAAGTTAAGGATAAAAATTCACATGGCCCATTCCAAGAGGGGTCAGGGAAAAAGAAAAGAAGCTATAAAGATTCTACGTGAATTGAAGAGTGAATCAAAAGAAACACCATTAGCAGATGCCCTCGATAATTTAATTAAACAGTTTTGAGCTGCATGATGTATCCATCATGCACTTGTTTATCTTATTAAAGTTCCTCGGGTGTAGATTCACTGATTGAAGGTGCGCTCTCACCTGGGTTCTGAATCTGTGGAAGGACATTGGCCACTCGTTCCTTCATTTCTTTTCCAGGTTTAAATTTAACAATGGCTCTTGGTGGAATGACAACATCAGTTCCAGGTTTATTTGGATTCCTTCCAATCTTTTGTTTGGTTTCTTTTACCTGGAATGACCCAAAGTTTCTAAGAACTACTTCATCTCCAGCTGCTAGAGTTTGGGTAATTGTATCTAAAGTCTTTTGTATGACATCAAATACTTGTTGTTGAGTCATCCCGGTTTCGTTACTTATTTTTACCACTAGGTCACGCTTTGTAGCCGTTTTCATTAAATTCTTTTAGTATCTTTTCCTGAAGTTATTTAGGAAGTTATTATTTATGCGATATTATTATAATTAAAGTAAGAGTGGGGCATCAATAGATAGCGGTCTGAACTCATTTAGCAAAAGAAAAATGATTCTATTTTTTATTTGAATATCCAATCATCATGCAGAGCCAATTTTTTGCATTTATTAATTATTTTTCGATATTAAAATTAATCTTACAGTCATCTAAAGCCAATTCTGTGCTGTTTTAAAATGGAGCTTTGCAATTTTTGATAATACTCCTATTCCATGAGATTTTACAAGGAAGTCTCCCGCCTCTTTTACTTTCATAGATGCGCCTTTAGGTATTTCTATGTTGTATTGTTTAGAGGCTAAATCCATCCATTCGACGAAATGGTTGCGCGCTAATATTGATGCAGTTGCTACTGCCACATCTTCCTCAGCCTTAGTCCTTTGCTCAAGGTTAATATTTTTGCCCATTTTTCCAAGTGACGATTCTAAAACTGACGATTTGGCAAATTGATCGCTGAGGGCTCTTTGGCAGTCTGGTTTTTTGGTGCATAAGTTTTCAATGCACTTGGAATGCCCCCAAGCTAATAATTTATTCAAATTACCAATACTTTTATAAAGTTCGTTATATTTACTGGGGCTAATGACGATTATATCATATTCGATACCGGGACTATTTTTGATAATGTGAGAGAGTTTTTGAATTTTTTTATCTGAAACTTTCTTAGAATCAGTGACTCCCACATCTATGAGTGACCTTGTTAGAGCCTTATTAGTGTATGCTCCAGCAATAACGAGGGGCCCAAAAAAATCTCCTTTGCCGCTTTCATCTATACCAAAGTGTGGTTCAAACATCTCAGGGTAGAGTTCTTCTTCATAACCAAGCTTTGCAAACCCTAGTATTTTAGGCTCTAGAGTGAATTGAATAAAATTTTTAGTTTCTTTTCCCTGAATAAGTACTTTGGGCCCTTTTTCATATACGGTTATATTGAGTCGGTCTTTTTTTGCGGAAAAAATAGCATAATCTTTATTCTTAAATTCATAATTTTCCTGTTCTAAGATACCTCGTAATTCGTTAACCTGATCGAGATTAAGTGGGTGCGTGTATGAATTTATTTCTTTTGGCACGTATCGATTTAACCATAAGAAGAGCATGTCACAAGAGTTGAAATCACTTAAATCGACTATCCACCCTATGTTGGATAGGTCAGAACCCTTTAGGCGGTCTTTATTGAACTGGTTTCATGCAAATGCTAAAGACTACCCTTGGCGTACCACTAAGGATCCTTATGAGATCCTTGTGTCTGAAATGATGTTGCAGCAGACCCAGGTTGTAACCGTCCTTGGGCGAGGTTATTACCGCCGTTGGCTTGAATCTTTTCCTGACTTTAAAAGTCTTGCTGCGGCTGATGAGAGTGAAGTGCTTAGAGTTTGGGAGGGATTAGGATATTATTCTAGAGCAAGGAATCTTCATAAATTGGCAAAGGTTGTAGTCCATGAATTAGGAAATCAATTCCCATCTGAAGTGGTTGAAATTGAATCTCTGCCTGGTATTGGAAAATATACTGCCGGCGCTATCGCGAGTTTTGCTTTCAATTCTTCTGTTCCCGCGGTTGATGCTAATATTGCTAGAGTCATTGTGAGGATATTTGATTTTCAGGAAAGAATTGACACGTCTTATGGACAGAAAAAAATCTGGGGGTGGGCAAATGATATGGTCCCTAGTTCAGGAGCCCGTGCATGGAATTCTGCGTTGATGGAACTTGGGCAAACTTTATGTAAGCCTAGAGTAGTCCTTTGTGATGAGTGCCCTTTATCTGCATGTTGTCAAAGTAGTCAGCCATTAGATTTACCAATTAAAAAATCGAAGCCTCAGATGACCTCAATTGATGAGCATGTTATATTGGCTGTTTCTAAGTCCAAGGTATTACTTGAACAGGAGAAAGGAAGGCGTCGACACGGTATGTGGAAATTACCTGCTAGGGATGGCAAAGACTTGAAGGAAACCAAATTACTTTCGAAGCAAAAGTATGGAATAACTCGGTACAAAATGACGATGCATATTTACCAATCTGATAATCCCTGCGCCCGCGAAAATGAGCAATGGTTTAAGATGAATGAACTTCAATCGTTACCAATGCCTTCACCTTATCGCCGAGCTCTGAAATTAATTAACGAAGTTTCGGCTCAAGAAAACTAGAAAGGACATTCAATCTCGGTTTCTCCATGAAGAATGTCGATGATCATGGGTGGATTAATTATTTCTTCAAGAATGGTTTTGTTTGAAATGCTCGCTGTGTCCCTTTCAGCCTCGACGTGATTTAATATAATGCCGGCTAATTTCAAACCTTTATCTCGAATAGCATTGTAAGTTAAAATAGTTTTGTTAAGTGCGCCCAGCTTATTGTTTACAACGATCAATACCTCTGAGCAGAGCTCTGCTGCTAAGTCTCCAATATTATATTTAGCCGTTATTGGCACAGCCCAACCGCCTGCACCTTCTACAATGACATTGTCATAAGAATTTTTAAGTTCTTGGTGATGCTTCTTAATCAGGTCTAAGTTTACATCTTTTCCCTCGATTAATGAAGCGGCTAATGGGGCCGCCGGAGTTTTCAAGTGTACAGGATTAATAAGATCTATGGAGTTTGGCGTAGGGTATGAGGAGCTTAATATCAGTTCCGCGTCGTTGCGATCTCCGCATGAAATGGGTTTAAATCCTACTGCACTTTGATTTCTTTTAATCATTGATGAGAGTAATAGATTGGTAATGTAAGTCTTACCGACTCCGGTATCTGTTCCTGTAATGAATAGATTCAATGACTCTTGCAAAGTTTTTTTATCTAGGATCCAATTTGTTGATGAATGACTTCGGCAATTTTTGTTGCCTGAGAGTCCACAAATTCTGGATCTTTTCCTTCTATTAGAATTCTGATCTTGGGCTCTGTGCCAGAGTATCGAATTAAAACTTGGCCCTCATCACCGAGTGCTTTTTCAGTTTCTTCAATTATAGGTTTTGCATCCAGTTCCTCTATAGGGATTTTATTAAGAACATCAAGATTGATTAGTTTCTGAGGAAATTTTTTAAGACATTTTCTAAGCTCGGAAAGGGGCTTGCCCGTATCAATAACTGCGCTCAAAGCCGCGAGCGCTGCGATTATACCATCGCCAGTCGAGTTGTGGTCTTTGCATATAATATGGCCACTTGGCTCACCGCCAAAATTTGACCCATATTCCTTCATCATTTCCATGACATTCCGGTCACCAATGTCTGCTCGCTTAACTTTACCACCTCTCTCTGCTATGCATTGGTCGAGACCAAAATTACTCATCTTCGTAGCGACTAAGGTTTTAGATTGAAGTTGATCTTTGCTTAGTAGGTGGCAGCCAATGATAGCCATGAGCTCATCTCCATCAACCGGGTTGGCTTTTTCATCACACATTAAAATTCTATCTGCGTCGCCGTCATGAGATATGCCTATTAGGGATTCATCGTTTCTTACTAATTTTGAAATAACTTCAGGGTGAGTGCATCCACAGTCTTCGTTGATGTTATCTCCGTTAGGCGAGTTATGATGGCATATGACGTCTGCACCAAGTTTTTTAAGGATGCTTGAACTAGTGGAGAACGCGGCTCCATTTGCAGTGTCTAAGCTAATTTTCATCCCATTTAATGGCATTTTTTCAGAATGATTCTTTATGAAATCGTTGGTAACTTTTTCTACGTAAATCTCTGTGCTGTTGTTAATATTTTTGACTGTTCCGATACCCTTTGATGTAGGTCTTTCGGTAAATTTTTCATCTGATAGCATCCGGTCTTCCAAGTTTTTCTCCTGAATCTTTGATAATTTATATCCATCTTTAAAAAAGAATTTTATACCATTGTCTGGTGCTGGATTGTGGGAAGCCGAAACAACGATTCCAAGATCGATATTCTGTTCCTTTACTAGCATAGCTATGGCCGGAGTTGGTAATACGCCTGCCAAATGAACATCAATACCTGCAGAATTAAAACCAGATGCGAGCGCATTTTCGAGCATGTGTCCGCTTCGTCTAGTGTCTTTACCTATAATTACTGCTGGTCTCTTGCTTGCATCTTGAGTGATAAGCTCCATTGCTGCAATTTGAGCAAGACGCATTGCGGATTCTGGACTTAAATGTCCTAAGTTAGCGATCCCTCTGACGCCATCAGTACCAAAGAATTTCATTTTTTATTATGATTATAATTTTATCAATGGCTTAGAATTAAACAAATATCCATTGTTATTTGTCGTTCTTTTAGAACTCTTATTATAAATAACTTAATTATTCTCCTTAGTCGGTTCAGATGAATCTGACTCAGTTTCTTCTTCTTCGTCATTTTCATCCTGTAGATCTAAAAGTGATAAGAGTCGTTTGTTGAAAGTTTCCAAGTCTAAATCATGTTCTAGCTTTCCTGCATGAGAAATTGAAATAGAGCCACTTTCTTCTGAGATCATAATAGAGATTGAATCAGATTCTTCTGTGATTCCAATCCCTGCACGGTGTCTTAAACCGATGCTTCTGTCGGAGATTTCTCTTTGGCTAACAGGAAATAGGCACCCTGCTCCTACGACTCTGCCAGCTCTAAGAATTATGCCTCCATCGTGCAGTTCAGTTTTCGGATGAAATATTGTTAATATTAGCTCAGAGGAGAACTGAGCATCAAGTTGAATTCCTGTTTCAAGGTGTGGCTTAAGTTCAATTTTTCGTTCAATGGCTAATAGTCCGCCATATCTTTTGGCTCCTAGTTGTCTGACTGTATCCGTTAGGTTATCGATGAACTCTTTATCTTTACCTTCTGAAATAAAAGAAAAAGCTCGGCTCCCTAGGCGTGCTAAGATTCTACGAAGTTCAGGTTGAAAAACTACAATCATAGACATCGTCAAAAAGAAAGTGACTGCTATTAAGAACCAAGGAATCAGTTTCAGATTAAAGTAAACTGAAGTGACTGTAATTATAATTAATAGTACACTAAGGATGATAAAGAAACGAGACCATTTTTGGGATTTGTTCTTACGAACTACCAAATAAATGCCCAATATGATGACTCCAAGTTCTGCAATGACTTGCCAATTTGACCAGCTATTTTTTATGATTTCACTCTCCACGATTTTCTAATATACAACAGGTCTCCAAAAAATGAAGAAATTGAATCACTTGTTTCTTGATTCAGCAGAAATTATCGCTTCCGTCATACGCATGGCATTGAAATTATCCAATGAATTGTGAACTCTAAAAACTAAAGCGCCGAATTCTCGGCAATAGGAAGTGAGTGCCACCGTAGGCCACTCTCTGCTATCTAATTCATTCGTTCCAAGTACTTTTGCAATGAATGATTTTCTTGAAACTCCTATCATTAGTGGTCTATCAAATAATGAAAATTTAGTTAAAGATTTAAGTAGTTCAAGGTTATGTTCTGCGGTTTTTCCAAAACCTATGCCCGGATCTAGAATGATTCTTTCTCTCCTTATTCCAGCTTTGTCGCATGCTACTAACTGATTTTCAAAAAATTCAATTATAGCATCTGTAACGTTAGAGTAATGTGGATTATCTTGCATATTGTTAGGTTTCCCTGACATGTGCATTAAGACTATGCCGCAGTCAGATAGTGCAGCAACCTCACGCATTTCTGGATTCGTTAAACCGGTGATATCATTAATTATTTTGGCACCGTTATTCAGAGCTTCCTTAGCTATTTTAGGTTTAAAAGTATCTATCGATATTAGAGTCTGACTCTTTTTCTGTTTATAAAAATCTTTAATTGCAGGGATTACCCTCTCTAGTTCTTCTTCACTACTAACCTCTATTGCTCCTGGTCTGGTAGATTCCCCTCCGAAATCGACAATGGTAGCTCCATGAGTTTCCAATTCAATTGCTTTTATCAAAGCGTCTTTCCTTGAGTTGTATTTTCCACCGTCTGAAAAAGAATCAGGTGTAGTATTTACAATCCCCATTATCATGCCACGGCCGCTAAGATCTTTGATTTCCCCTGAAATTGACCACTGGCTTGCTTTTGGAGAAGGTTTGAAAATTGCTGACTGATGTGGCATAATATAATCTGCAGAGATTTCTCATTCCCTCAACTCATGAAAATATTCGTTATTACAACCTTCTTTTCCGCTCTTATGATTTTCTTTGGAATGGCTATCAAACCTGGTGCTTTTTCCGACGATGGAGCCGACCAAATTTCTAGGACTGTCGTGCATAAGGATGGGACGTACACCACAACTCAAAAAGACCAGGATACAAGAACATTGGTTCGTGAAACCAAAAGAAAAAATAATACTCTTATAATGAGGAGTGAATTTGCCCTCGATGAATTTGGTAGAGAAAGAAAGGGAAGGGTTTACGATGGCCAGAACAATTTACTATTTATTAGTGAATTTGTATACGATGGAGATGAACTAATAGAGGAAAGAGTTTTTGACGCTAAAGGAAAAATGGTTAGGAGACTGATGTACAAAGTGAAAGTTGTTAGTAAGCTAGATGGTCGTTCAAGGCCTGCTCTCGTCTCTTACCAGAATGGAAAGCCTATTGGGGATTTGGTTGCGTTGGATGACCCGACGGTTTTTAGTACTACTTCTAATCATGCTCATTCATCCGAATCTAGCCAAGGTAAGCCAGAAAATAAATGGGTTCGTTCTAAGGATGGATCTCTAGTTCCTCTTCCTTCTGGAGCTGTTCAATATCCAAGATCCAATTCTAATAAGTCTAATCAATCGCAGCAGACAAAGTCAGACTCGAAGCCTAAAAAAAGGTTTAGAATTTTTAACCGTAACAAATAAATTAGAGTTTTTTTAGAATATGAGGTCCTCTACGGCACTTGGCTTTGTTATTTTGCTGCAATTCCAATGGCGTTGCTTTTTTGGACTTTGAAAGAGAGAAACACTTCCTATGTCAAGCGATCAGAAGATTTGGCATTTAAGTCACTTGAAGAGGAAGTAGAAAAATTTAGACTCAAGTCTTCGAGGCTAGAGGATGAGAATAATAACTTAATGCAGCAGATCAGCATTGAAAAAGATAATGTGGCATCTCTAATCAAAGAGAAAGAGGGTTTAGAATTAAGGTTGGAGAATTACAGGGATTCAGAAAGCCTTGAATTAGGAGAACGTGAATGGACTGCTGAGGAGCTAAAGGCTCGAAAAAGAACTGAGGAATTGACCTTAAAAATAAGGGAATTGCCCCTTAAGCGTAAGTTGAAGTATCGCTTAACCAATTGGGAAATAATGTCTTCTGCATTTTCAACAATGCCGGGTGTTACTTCGCCAGAAGAAGCTTCTGCCCAATCAAGAGCTTATTCAGCAATGGGTTTTGTTAATCCAGGAACTGATGTCAGATTAAGAACTCTAGATCTACTAAAGAGTCAGCTTGGCGCGGCTATTTTTGTTGGCAATGATACAGTTTTTTTGAATAAAGATTCGTCTATAAATAGTTCATCTGATAGCACGGCACTTGCTATTGAAATAGCTCGAGCTCTTCAAGATCAACATTTTGAATTAAATTCGTCACTAAATGATTGGCTTTATAACGATGATGCCAAGCTTGCTCTTTGGGCAGTTGCTGCAGGTGATACAAATCTTTTAAAGATCAGATATCAGTTACAAAGTAATTTGTCTTCTACTGGAAATGTTCAAGCGGCGACTAAAATGACGCGTGAGCAATTTGAGCTGATACCTTCATTTATCCGAGAGTATTATCTTTTCCCTTTTTCTCTCGGAGATCGGTTTTGTCAGAACCTTTATGATAAAGAGCGCTGGCAATCTGTTAATAATGCAATTGCAAGACCCCCTCTAAGTACTGCTGAAATACTTCATCCAGAGCTTTATTCATCCAAAGAGTACCCAGAGCCTGAACGCTTCAGATGGAATATAAATGCAACTGAAATTGAGGGCACTTATCCCCTATGGAATAATGTGGCTGGTGAACTCGGGATTGCGCTTTTACTCAATCAGAGTGATTTCCTTCAAAGAATGAATGAACTGGGGCAGCCTGACATTGTGAACATGCCTGAACTAGTTTCAAAAGGCATAGAACACTTTTCTGAAAGAGATGGATCTAAAGCAGCTGCTGGCTGGCAAGGTGATAGATATTTGGTTTATCCAAATGGAGATGGTAAGAGTGGTTCAGACCATGTTTTTTGGATGACTAATTGGGCTAAAAGTAAAGATGCCAAAGAATTTTATGACGCAATCATTAAATCAATACAATTTCGTAGAGGAGTTGAATTAACTGAGGCTGACGGTGAAATGCTTTCTTCACCACCAACTGGTCGATACATTTCTATTAAAATGATTGGTGACAACAAAGTGCGTATTGTTGACGCTGGAGATAAGAAATTTGCGAGTAAGATTTTAGAGAAGTTTGAATCTTCCTCTCCTTGAGGCATTGGATGATAGCTAAAAGAATATATTATATTGGAAGAGTTCAGGGTGTTGGGTTCCGTTATGAATGCAAGCGTATAGCTATGGGTTTTGATGTTAAAGGAAATGTTCAGAACCTAGATGACGGGAGAGTTCAGCTATGTGTAGTTGGTGAAGAGGAAGAGGTTGAAGACTTTCTTAAAGAAATATTGGTTAACTCTAGTTTATCTCATCATATATTAGAGCATTATGAAAACCCTATGCCAATTGAGGAATCTAATGCCTTTAATGGATTTTCTATTATCCAATAGAATAATTAAATTAGTTAACCACAATATTTATTAATTTACCTGGAACGAAAATAATTTTTCTAATGGTTAAGCCTTCAAGAAAGGGTTGTATTTTTTCTAGTTTTTGACTTTGTTCTTTAATGTTCTCTTCTGAGGCATCTTTGTTGACTACCATCTTATCTCGAAGCTTTCCATTAACTTGAACTACAATTTCAATTTCATCTTCAACAAGATATTTCTCATCATGCTTTGGCCATTTAGATGATGATAAGTCTTGTTTATTACAAATTTCAGGAAATTTTTTAGTTAGAATTGAATTGAGCTCTTCAGTAATATGTGGGGCGAATGGATTTAACAGTAGCAAGAAAGTTTTCATTGCACTCAGTGGTCTTTCATTCGCGCTAGTGAATGCGTTGGTAAAGACCATCATTTGAGCAATGGCAGTATTGAAATCTAATGATTCAATATCACTGGTCACTTTTTTGATAGTTTCATGGATAACCTTCAGTTGCTTTTTATCAGGATTACTATCAGTAATTTTTGCGGAAATTTCCCAATTCCCTTCCTGGGAATTATCCATAAATAATCTCCAAACTCTTGCTAGAAACCTGTGAACTCCTTCAACTCCCTTATTGCTCCAAGGTTTAACTTGCTCTAAAGGCCCCATGAACATCTCATAAAGCCTTAATGAATCTGCTCCATATTCTTCAATCACGGCATCGGGGTTAATCACATTACCTCTGCTTTTTGACATTTTTTGACCATCCTCACCCAGTATCATTCCTTGATTTATCAATTTATGAAAAGGTTCTTTTGTGCTTACATAGCCAAGATCATTGAGCACTTTGTGCCAGAACCTTGAATATAAAAGGTGAAGAACTGCATGCTCTGTGCCACCAACATAAAGGTCCACATTCATCCAATAATCATCAGCTTCTTTGGATATGAAATTTTCTGTGTTTTGGGAGTCACAATATCTTAAATAGTACCAACAAGAACCTGCCCATTGTGGCATAGTATTAGTTTCTCTCGTGAAATTATCTCGGTATGACAACCATTCCTTGGCCTTCGAAAGTGGTGGTTTTGCATCACCGGTGGGTTTGAAGTCTTCAAGATCGGGTGCTTTAACTGGTAAGTCTGTAGCATCCAGTGGATGGTGATTTCCATTTTCATCCCATATTATTGGAAATGGTTCACCCCAATATCTTTGTCTGCTAAATAACCAGTCTCGTAATTTGAAATTAACGGATTTATTACCAAAGCCATTATCTTCGAGCCAATTAGTTACAGTTTTTTTAGCGTCTACAGTTTTTAGACCATCAATGAGTGGTGAGTTGATAGCAATTCCTTCACCAGTGAAACATTCTTGATCAGAGGCTTTCTGCTCATTACCGCTTTGTACAACCTCTCTAATTTCAATGTCGAATTTCTTTGCAAATTCATGGTCTCGCTCGTCATGAGCTGGCACAGCCATGATAGCTCCTGTTCCGTATGACATGAGTACGTAGTCTGCTATCCAAATAGGAACTTCTTCTCCGTTAATTGGGTTAACTGCATAGCCCCCAGTGAATACGCCAGTTTTGTCTTTCGCTAAATCAGTTCTCTCAAGGTCTGATTTTTTTGTAACTTCATCTATATAATTTTTAATGTTTTCATTCTGTTCATCACTTGTAATTCGATCGACTAATGGGTGTTCAGGAGCAAGAACCATATAAGTTGCACCAAATAGCGTATCTGGTCTTGTGGTGAAAACTGTAATTTTTTCACCTGTGCCCGGCAGTTCGAAATGGACATCGGCACCTTCGCTTCGTCCAATCCAATTCCTTTGCAAAGCTTTGATTCCTTCGGGCCAATCGAGATCATCTAACTCATCAATAAGTCGATCCCCATATTCAGTGATCCGCAACATCCATTGCCGCATTGGCTTACGTTCTACAGAGTGTCCACCTCTTTCTGATTTTCCATCAATTACTTCTTCATTTGCGAGTACTGTACCAAGTTCTTGGCACCAATTAACAGCGACTTCATCAATATAAGCGAGTCGGTGTTTGTCTATGAATGACCTTCGGTCTGTGGCGTCTTCGTCAGGGTAATCTTCTATTCTTTTTTCGATGAGTTTTTCGATTGGAGCTGCAGCCTTTTCATCTTTGTCGAAGTAACTATTATACAGTTTTAGAAAAATCCATTGAGTCCACCGGTAGTATTCTGGATCAGTAGTATTTATTTCACGATCCCAGTCGTATGAAAATCCAATGCTTTTGAGCTGCTCTTTGAAGTAAGAGATATTTTTTGCAGTAGTTTCTCTAGGATGGATGCCATGTTCGATGGCATATTGTTCTGCGGGTAATCCAAAAGCATCCCAACCCATAGGGTGGAGCACGTTATATCCTAACATTCTTTTATATCTGCATATGATATCAGTAGCTGTATATCCTTCTGGGTGCCCGACATGAAGACCCTGGCCACTTGGATACGGAAACATGTCCAATGCGTAATATTTAGGCGCTTTAGGGTTAAAGCCTTCATCGCCCGGATTTAATGACCTAAATGTATTTTGTTTATCCCAATGAATTTGCCATTTTGGTTCAATTTTATCAAAAGGGTATTGCTTACGGCGTTCAGACATGAGATTAGGGGTATTGTTTTCTTTAGACCGTACTTGTTAAAGCGACAGTTATACTATGAATGAAATTAATCGTTTGGTTATTGCAACTGGTAATACTCACAAAACAGAAGAAATTCGCAAATTATTAGGGCCTTATATTAAAACTATTGAGGACTTAAAATCATACCCTGAAATTGGTGAAATTGATGAAATTGGGGCGAATTTTGAGGAAAATGCCACACTAAAAGCATCTGCAGTAGGCGATTTCTTGGGAGAAAATTCTTTGGTTTTATCTGACGATTCTGGTCTTGAAGTCGTTGCATTGAGTGGTGAACCAGGGGTTTATTCTGCTCGATATGCTGGTGAAAATGCTTCTGATGACGAAAATCGTAAAAAACTTTTGCGAAAATTAAATGAGATTGATCCAGATATGTCTGATTGGTCAGCTTCTTTCAAATGTGTTATGACCCTAGTTAAGGGCTCCGAGAAATTAGCAACTTTCGAGGGTTCTGTTCAGGGTACGATTTGTGACGTCGAGAGAGGTGAAAATGGATTTGGTTATGATTCTATATTTATTCCTCGAGGATATGAAAATACATTCGCGGAGTTGCCTTCAGAAACTAAGAATTCCATTAGTCACCGTTCTCAGGCTTTGGAAGCCTTAAAAAAATGGTTATTTAAAGCCTAATTATTTTGAAAGTTCATAGATTTTACCATCCCAAGAGAGGGCCCAAATTTCACCATCTGAACGCCCTACAAATGCTGTGGGTTTAAATGTTTCCTTAGGAGAGTTCCTTTCTTTGATGACCATATTGGCCGTTTTTTCACCTTTATTATTGACCTTAAGTCCCCATACAAATCCAGATCCCCAATCTCCATAAATGTAGTGTCCCTTGAGCTCAGGAATAAGGGAACCCTCGTATACAACACCACCGGTTATACTAATTCCATATGCGTGTCCGTATTCATGAATAGGATCAATGAGCTTAATTGGATCCTTACCTTTTTCAGTTACTAATTCTGGATTACGATTCAATGGAAATTCGTGAGCGCCTTCGCGATAACTCCATCCATAGTTGCCACCTTTTACAATCAAATTGACTTCTTCCCATAGAGCTTGACCCACGTCAGCACACCATAGGCGGCCTTGTTTGTCAAAATGCAATCCCCATGGATTACGCATTCCATAGGACCATATTTCGGGTCTAGCTCCTGGAGTATCAACGAAAGGGTTGTCCTTGGGAATACCGTATGCTAAATCACCCGATCTCTTATCTACATCAATTCTGAGAACCTTACCTAGTAGAGAGAAAAGATTTTGAGAGGTGAGTAAAGGATCGTTACCCTTTCCTCCATCTCCTGTAGAGAGATATAGATAACCGTCTGGTCCGAAAGTGGGTTGTCCAGAATCGTGATTCCAGAAGGGCTGATTGATTTCAAGAATGATTCTTTCGCTCGTTGGATCAGGTTTACCATTTTTTGCAACGAATTCCGAAAGTATTGAGCGTTTTGGACTTTGTCTGGAGTAGTATACATAAAACTTTCCATTCGATTTATGGTTTGGATGGAAGATTAACCCTAGAAGTCCTTCCTCAAAGTCTTTTTCAATTTGTACCTTGGAAGTGAGATCAAACCAAACATCTGCCGATTTTGAATCTTTATTTTTTGGTAATTCATGGATAGTTCCGCTTTGAGATACGATGAGTTCTTTATCAGTTCCAGGAAGAAGACTTACCCATACAGGTTTTTTTATCTTCAAATTTGGGTAGGCAACAGTGAATTTGGCTTTTGGTGCTGCTCCAGATAAAGTTGTTAGTAAACAGCCTAAAGCGAGAATTTTTAACGAAAGATGTAATATTTGCATTGCAACAAGGGTTTAAGGTCTATTCAATATAATAATTATTATAAAAAACTAAACTCACATACAATGAAAAGAAAGACTTTCATATTTTTTTCCCTCAGCTTGGCATTTAAAGCAACTTTGTTGTCTGCTCCTTCAAAGAATGGTACTTATACAGATCCTTCTAAAGTGGATGCAGATTATTCCCTACAAGGAGAATATGTTGGCGAAGTTGAGGGAGGCAAGGCTGGCGCGCAAGTTATCGCTTTAGGAGATGGAAAATTTGATGTTGTTGGCTATCCTGGTGGTTTGCCTGGAGCTGGATGGAATGGTGACAAGGAAAACAGGGTTCGTGGAAAAGGAGAAACCGTTGATGGAAAGACATCCTTTGAAATGGCTAACGGACTCAAAGTTATACTAAAAGATGAAGTTATGAATGTAGCTTCTGATGGAGAGGTGGTGGGTAGCTTGAAACGTGTTGTCAGAAAGAGTCCTACTTTGGGTATTAAGCCTCCCGAAGGCGCTGTGATTCTTTTTGATGGCAAGAAGCATGGAGCGGATCTTTGGAAAGGTGGTCGTGTCAGTGAGGACGGATTTTTAATGGAAGGATGCACAAGTAAACAAACGTTTGGAGACTTTAAAATTCATTTTGAATTTAGAACACCCTATAAGCCAAAAGCACGAGGTCAGGGACGTGGTAATAGTGGTTTCTATGCCCATGGTCGATACGAGGTGCAAGTTCTCGATTCTTTTGGTTTGGAAGGCCAACATAATGAGTGTGGCGGAATTTATTCAACAAAAGCACCAGCTTTTAATATGTGTTTCCCTCCTTTAACCTGGCAAACATACGATGTGGATTTTACTGCTGCTAAATTTGAAGATGGAAAAAAAGTCGCTAATGCAAAAATGACAGTTCGCCATAATGGAGTACTCATTCATGATGAAACTGTATGTGATCATGCCACTACAGCATCTCCTATGAGAGAGGGGCCACAGCCTGGTCCAGTTTTTTTCCAGAATCATGGCAATCCAGTACGTTTTAATAACGTTTGGGTAGTGAAAAAGTAATTAGTTTATTCTTTCTATATTTTCTTAGGTTGATTTATCTCAAAAGATAAATGCCCTATAGAAGTTCATGAGCTATTATACTTAATGAATAGATAGCAGCTGTCTCGGACCTAAGGGTTATTGGGCCTAGGCTCATAGGTTTACTTCCTGAATCGACTGCAAACTTGATTTCTGAAGGGGTATAATCTCCTTCAGGACCTATTAGTATAAGTACTGAGTTTAGTCTATCTCCTTGAAATTCTGATAATATTTTTTTAAAATGTTGAGAGTCATCCTGAAGTGAGGCGATTACTATTAAGTCGAATTCACCGACAGTGGATTCGAAAAGACTCATTAAATTTTGAGGTTGGTTTACGGTAGGTAACCAATTTTGTCCAGATTGTTTACAGGCTTCGATAGCGACCCTTTGCCATTTTTCTCTTTTCTTTAAACTTTCTTTTTCGTTGAGTCGAATAATTGTTCTTTCTGAAATTATTGGATAAATTTCAGCTGTACCTAACTCGGTGGATTTTTCAATAATAAGATCCATGTTCTTCCCTTTTGGTACCGCCTGTCCTATACAAATTCGTGTCTTCGGTCTTTCAGATTGAGCTTTTTTGTGAATTATTAACTTAACCTCATCTTTAGAAATCGATTTAATTGTCGAGGTTATTTCTTCTCCATTGCCATTAAAGATAACTATTTGGTTACCTGTTTCTAATCTTAGTACATTTACACAGTGATGAAACTCATCCCCCTTAAGTACCAAATGATTTGGATCCCATGATTCGGGTTTTATGTAGAATCTAGGCATAATTTTATGGATAGTAATTGGTCATTATCCAATAAATCATGATTATATTAATTATTTTCTCTTTCAATTCTAATTGATAGAGATTCGTGATGCGGTGTTATTAAATTTTACTAGTTGAAGAAACGTTTTGCTTTCTCAAAAAAGCTTTCCCTAATTGGCGAATTTTTCTTTCCTATAGATTTGGAGAACTGATTGATTACTTCCTTCTGCTCTTTATTTAATTTTATCGGTACTTCTACTTGGAGTTGGACATGAAGATCGCCACGTTCATTGGAATTGAGAAATTGTACGCCTCGGTCACGTAATCTAAAGACCGTCGAACTTTGAGTTCCAGGAGGAATTTTTATGGAAGCCTTACCCTCTAAGGTAGGCACTTCAAGTTCTCCTCCTAGAGCTGCTGTGGAAAAAGGAATAGGTATTTCGCAATATAAATCATTATCTTCCCTTTCGAAAATCTCATGTTTAGCAATATGAATTACAACGTAAAGATCTCCTGGAGTGCCTCCCCTTAGGCCAGCTTCTCCATTTCCTGAGGATCTTATTCTTGAGCCGTGAGAAATACCCGATGGTACTTTTAATTTTATCCTTGTAAGCTCTTCAGCTCTTCCATCTCCTCGACACGTTGCACAAGGGTCTTTAATCATTTCTCCTGTGCCATCGCAATCTGGACAAGTTTGTTGAACTTGAAAAAAACCTCGTGAAGATATTACCTGACCATGTCCGTCGCAGGTTGAACAAGATGAAGTGCCGGTGCCTCTAGTGGAACCTGAGCCATTGCATTCTTGACACTTGACTGGTTTTGCGATTTCCAGTTCTTTGATCGTTCCACTAGCAGCTTCTTCTAGGGTGATTTCTAGATCATAACGTAAGTCAGAGCCACGATTATTTGTTTTCCTTTTTCGTCTGCCAGTTCCACCGAAAAGTTCTTCAAAAATTCCGCCACCGCCACCGCCACCGCCAAAAACTTCTTTGAAAACATCAAATGGATCTACACCTCTTCCTCCTCCTCCCCCTTGATTTGCAAAG
>Ga0209404_10000946_pt1 | contig 21156 bp, 19 predicted proteins | sample TroAtlMetagenome_2_FD_187447 | JGI IMG/M metagenome (GOLD analysis project Ga0209404, IMG submission 187447) | Marine eukaryotic phytoplankton communities from Atlantic Ocean - Tropical Atlantic ANT8 Metagenome (SPAdes) (version 2) | ecosystem: Environmental > Aquatic > Marine > Oceanic...
CTTTAGTTTCAGTCACTTTCTTAATCTCAACAGGTTGTTGATATTTAGGAGATGAAACTTTAGCTTTTGGTGAAACTTTAGACTTCTGAACTTCTTTAACAAGTTTAGTTGATGCAGTGGTTGTAGATTTGCGTGATCTTCTCTTGCGAGGTGTTGTTGTTTTCGCTGGAGATGAAACTGCAACTGTCATAGAGTTCAATAATGAAGGTGAACGGTGAGAAGAACAAAACCCAGTTACCGTCAGATGGGCGAAACCAGTTACTGCGGATGGGTTTGTTCTCCATGCACCTATTATAGTGCATCCATGTCACCACCATGCCTAGATTGTTGTAAATCTTTACCTTTTAAGGACAGTTCTCCAACTGGTTCCTCGTAGAATATCTCATTTCCATACCCTATCATCAAATGTTTCCATGATTTCTTTTCACCATGCTCTAACATTTGATAGATTTCTTCTATACTTTCAGCACCATTATTTGTTGTCCATCTTCTACGATACCATGAATTACCTATATCAAATGTATAACCTTTTGATATTAATTCATCAATAAATGGATCATCATGGTTTATAATAACCCTAGATCTAAATTTAGGGTCTTGATTAGATTTTCTAACATACACAGTATTACCACCATCAGGTGATTCATAGATGTTAGTATCATTCTTAGGTAGAAGTTTAGAAAATAGTTTATCAAACATTAATAAAACCTCTCATTGTTGTAAGTTTTGCCTACTTCTACTTCAATAGATTCAAATATTCTCAACAATGCGTTGGCATATGCTCTATAACCACTACCAACATATAGTTGACCTAATAGTACACTAACCGTAGCTAATCCCCAGAATAAGTAATAGAAACGACTCTTAACTTGTGCTCGTTGTTTAACAAGTTTTCTGTCATTTTTACCCCATTCAGGTAATGGTGGTGCTGGATAAGTCATGCTTGATTCACAATGTTAATAAAGATTTTGTCGGCAGGATATTGAGCACGAATTAATTGCTCAATATATCTTCTATCAGAGAGATCAGATTGCAGTGTTATGTTATGCGATCTGCCTCTATCATCAGTATATCTTGCTTTGACATTATAAATTGTCATTTTCAGATAACTTTGCCTGATAATATGTTATTATAACACCAAATGCTAAAAATAGCAATGTGCCACCAATTTCAACTGTAGTATCATTCATTAATAAAGATTCTCCTCTTGTTCTGTTATTATAACACAATCTGAGTCAGGTGTCGCTACACAAGTTAACACATATCCTTCCTCTAATTGATCATCATCTAAGAAAGATTGATCCTCTTGATTAACACTTCCCTCCACTAATTTCATAGCACAAGATGAACATGCACCTGCTCTACATGATGAGGGATGATCTAAACCTTCCTCCTCTAATTGATCTAAAATATATGTATCAGATGGACACTCAAAAGATCCAACTAATCCTCCTTCTGCATCTTTGAGTGTAATGTTATACGAAGTCATGTTAAATTTGCAATACGCTGATATTTATCGTTGATAAGTTCAACCACTTCATCACATTTATCAGGATAATCTAACTTCTCTTTTAAATGGTCAAATACTGTAAATCCAATGTCATCCAGTGCTTCGCCATAGCATTTGCTTACATTATTACAAATAGTTACGATCTCTTGAAATGCTACCTCATCCATTATAAAATTATCTTTATCAGGATGTGATTTAACTTCTGTGATTAAATGATTTAATTGTTCCATTTGGAATAAATCTAATCCAATGTTAATTTTATTCACTCGCTATCACCTTCCTCTGCATCTGTTACCTTAAACATGTTAACAATTGCATCCATTCCTTCTTTAATATATTTCTGCTTATTTTCTTGCTTATTATATAATAATACACTTCTGAATATATTATCATATTTAATATATTCTTCCTCCATATTATTCACTTTACAATATTCTTTAAGTGATTCCCATAACATATCCCATGCCTCATCAGACATGAGATCACGAGCATAGTATTCATTAGTTCGTCTAGTCATTATATTTTATTATAGTTAATGTTGTATATATGGAACATCATTCCATGATAACCACTATTATATTTCTTACCTGATCCTTTCATTTGTAAATGAAATAGTTTCCTACCATCTGCAATTCTAAACTCAAGAGTAGTATCATTCAGTGTCCATCTACCATTTTCGACCTGTTTAGCTATAGTATCTACTGGAACCATTCTTATTAATTCTGATCCTTTTTGATGAAATATAATAGTATCAACTGCATCACCATCATATCCTTTTCTAACAATAACATCAAAAATTGCACACTTGTTTCGATTCATCCATGTTACAAAAGAACTGCAAATTTTCTTTTCTATATTATTTTTGTACACTCGGTTCTGTCTTATCTCCATAGCAGACAGAGTTAGATCAGGATGTTTTTCTTCTACAATATTCTTACACTCTGTATTATAATATCCAAAGAACATATCAAGAAACTTTTTATTGTTACCTTTAATCTTAAAGTGTTCAATAAAACCTTGAGTAGATAATAATGCTACCTGAGTATGATTCTTTGACATACTCTTACAAGAGTATTTCCTCTTGTTGCCATTAATCTCATATATATCTACTTTAGTTTGAGGTCCACCATCAACTACATGCTCACCACCAAATAATTTAGTAAATGTTGCAGCAATGTGATGCTCGAACTCATGTCCTTTTTTCTTGGCATTTTTACCAGCAGTCACAGCAGCAGTCATATCGGTTCGTTTAGGTATCTTCATTATAGTTTATTATTATATTAAATGTAGGGTAGAGTGGACAGTTCTTTGAGTGTCTCTAATTCTTTACCAATAATATATTCTTCATCTTCAACCAGTTGCAATTCATCAAGAAATGATTTATGATCTACATATTCCATTTGTTTCTTTGAATTCTCAATGAAATCATGTTGTAATTTAGATTCTTTATAAAGATGATCTGTATTAAATCTTGAGTCAATGAAATCTTTAATTGCATCTTTATTAAACATATGGATACCATTCATTACCTGTATATAATTATCGTGACCCCAATAGTCTAACATATCATCAGTTCTAAAGAGATCTAAGAACTCATGTTTACATTTTTGTTCCATAGTTTTAACCCATTTAGTTTTATTAGCAGTCATATGTCTCCAAAATGGTGAGTCATCTCTATTTGTACAATAATGTAAATTAAGAAACTGTGTATAATCAAAGAATATTCTATTTTGTAACATATTAAATCTATCTCTATTATATTCTAAGTTCTTTAGTGTAGAATTTAAACTTAAGAAAGAATCAACCATAAAGGTTAGGTATTGATGTGTTAATGCCTCAAGTGGTTCAATAAAACCACCTGACAATCCCACTGCTACACAGTTACCTATCCATGCTTTCTTCCAATGTCCAGTCTTCCATTTAATTATTCTATCTGATTCTAATTGTACACCATGATTATCATTTAGCCATCTATTATAATCTTCCTTTGCTTCATCATCAGATGTAAACTTAGAAGAATATAGATAACCAGTACCAAATCTCTCTCTAGTTGGTATCTGCCAAATCCAACCATTTTGTGTTGCTTCAGATAAAGTATATGTTGGTATCTTACCTGTATTATTATCAACTATTTGTGGTATTGCACAATCAATAGGTAAATGTTGTGATAAATCTACCCATTCAGGATTTAATGTATTTAATAATATAGATTTAAATCCACTAGCATCAACAAACAAATCTGCCTCATATTTACCTGTCTTTGCACATATTATACTATTAATATTCTTACCATCAGAATGTATATGTGTTACTTTATCAGGAATGAGTGTTATTCTATCTTTTAAATACCTAAACAAAAACTCAACCAATTTATCTGTTGTTATATGAAAAGCATAATGATAGTTCTTTAAATCAGTGGGTATAGATGTAGATGGTTCATTGAAATTAGCACCACCAGCATAACTATCATTTAATAATGTATGAATACATGCAATATTATCTGATAGATCATCATTTTGTTCTCCAGTTCTATCATTAACTATTTGACCAAATCCATGATAATATTCTTCATTAGGAATCCAATTCTTAAATAATACTCCCAATTTAACAGTTGCATCTAAAGATCTAATAGAATCTTCAGTATTATATCCTAAACTATTCTCAAACACATCAATAAAACTAGGTGTAGTACCCTCACCAACACCAATAGTTTGATTATCAGGATCATAAATTAAAGATATATTAACTTTATCTTTCCAGAAGTCCTGCATCATAGCAGCAGTAACTAATCCTGAAGTACCACCACCAACAATAACTATATTCATAAACAATCGTAACTAATAGTACCAAATTCTTCAGGTGGATCAGTATCACCTAATCTACTCAATTTATCTGCATAAGGAGCACCTAATCCAATAGCATATTCATAGAACATATTAGAATTATTCATCCAATCATAAGGTAATAATTTAGCACCTTCACCTTGATCTAAATGATGTGATATTCTATAATCTTCTTCAGTAAATGTATCACTAATTAATATTTGTGACACAGGGTTGCCAGGAAATACTGATGGCATGGTAAAATATGGTTCATCAAGATATTCTCTTGCCTCCTTTGATACTTTATTCCAAAATGGTGTATCATATCTTGATCCATACTGATAAGAGAAACATATAAATGACTGCAAAGTTTGCAGTACATAATGATTATAATTTAATTGTAATTCTTGACTAACTATCTCATCATTTCTTGCTGCTTCATTAAATAGATACCTACAAATCTGTGCTGAAGCAAACATACTATATTGAGCACTTGTTCCAGGACTTCCAGGATCTATATTAATTAGTGCATTACCATTCCTAAAGTATCTTTTATTATCTGGATGTAGTATATAATTAGATACTCTTGGTCTAAATGTAGATTCATAACTCTTATACTCTGTCATATCCTCATCAGGGAATATGTCGTGAAAATCTGCCCAAACTTCTGCTCTACTGGTTATATTACTATCATACAAATATATCCAGATCTGTTTACTTTGAAGTGGTAATCCAGTAACATGACCATGTTTAGCAGCATATTGTATAGTATAATTAAAATCACCTGCTATTGGTTTCTCTACGAGTGCATAGCTATTAGTGAACATAACAGAAGGATTCATATAATCCTCCTCACCAATCATAGGTAATTCTTCACTACAATCAATGACATAATCATATTCCTCACCATTAATAGTAACCTTCTGTTCATCTACTAAGAATGAGTCAATCTTCTCTTCTTTAATAGTAACAAAGTCACCAAATATCTTTCCACCATCTTCAATAAACTTTGCTCTAAACTTATCCATATCAATCATATGACTACAACCTTGAACAACAAAGTTCTTATCTCTTCTATTACCCCATCCAACATATTTGTAACCACAACCCTCAACAGCATCACAATATTTCTTTAACCATCTTTTAGTAAAGAATATCTCTGACTCCATCATCTCTTGAAATGCCAAACCAGCACCATTTAGAGGAAATGGACTTGCCTTACTAGGATCATGTATCAATACATATTCATCATCTTTATATGTTGTTAACCCCTCGCCATATCTTTTATTATTAACCAAGTCACATAATTGAAGGAATCCCTCCATACATGCACCAATTACAGCAATCTTTCTGGACATAGTAATACTTTAAGTAAGATTATTTAGTGGTAAGAAATTAAAATTAATCAAATATCTTATTTCTGACGGTGGTGACCCTGCATGATAATTATTAGAAGGAAATACTATTATTCTATTCTTCTTTGGTGAAACTTGATCGGTAGGTTCCCAATTATAATTTGATGTATCATTATTTTCTACAAATGATATATCATTTATATCTTTCTCTGCAAACAAATATGTATCACCTGTACAATCAGTAGGATAATATATTAAACTATATCCACCGTCATCAGTCATATCTGTGTGTGGTGGATAAAATTGAATATTATCACTAATATTGCGTTGTTTAACTCCTCTAATTCTAACTGGATGCTGATCGGGCATTAACTCATCTATTATTTGTCCAATCATACCTGCAAGTGCCTGATACATTGTATTGTGTGCTACACTGTACCCTTCATCAAGAATTCCTAGAACCTTTTGTGGATAACTATCATCGTGATCCATGTGATCTTGATGTTCCCATTCAATACTCCTAGACAACATTAAAGTTTCTAGGTAATTAGCATATGATGGCAACAAAAAGTTATCATATACTTTAAATTTAGTCATTCCACATTGGATTGATAGGTACTACTTTATCATCAATTAGGAAATCATTCATTCTATCAGGATCTTCAAAGTTCTCCTCTACATTATCAAGAAATCCCTTCAAATCCCTGATGAGTTCCCAACATGCCTCTTGTTGTAATTCTTCTTCAGGTGATAGATTGTCTCTCATCTGTCCCAATTTGGCATAATAGTCATATTTGAGATAGATATACTCTCTGACTTTAATAAAGTCTCTGAAAGTTGCTACGGTTGCCATGATTTAGTCACTGTAATGTTTGCCCTTCTAAAGTCATCATCGACAAACTTTAGTGCTGTTCCACTATATGATACCACATAACCCTCAGGTTGTGAAGGTATATTGTCAACGAATGTTTCTATTTCCTTAACTTTATTCAATTGATCTATTATCATCTTCTTAGCACTACGAATTGAAATGTAAGATGCAACAGTAAAATATATCTCTGTCTCATACTTAGCAATAAATGCTAACCCATTGCGTTTCATTTCAATATATTTCGATTTGCCCTTCTCTGTCTTCTTACAATCAGTTTCCTCATCCATTCTGGTAGAATAGAACTGTGCAAAATCAGATGCTACTCGTTTAGTATCAACAATACCCTGACCTTTACGAATCCTATCATTAAAGAACTTCTTGAATAATATTGCCATGATAAACTTAGACTCACCATAATCATGGATAATATTTAAGAACTCAGATGATCTCTTTAATGATCCTTTTGCTCTGTTAACTAATGCAGTAAACTTAGCAGACTCTCTAACATTAAACTTAGATACACCTGCTTCATCTGCAAAATTAGCATTAGCTATGAATATATTCTCATCAGTGTGAATAGTATGGAATTGCCAATTAGGATTAAATACTGCCTTCATATCCTGAAGTGTTTCACCAATGTATAATGTATGGAGTATTATACCCAACTTTGCTTCCATCACACTGATGCCCTTGAGTGAATCAACAGGCACAGCATATGTAATAGCATTAGGTTGGAAGGTGACCACTTGTTTGCCACCTATCTTAGCAAATTTCTTATCCTCTTCAGTGAACAGCAGATCACCCTGCATCACTCCAACTATACCAGTTTGTGAAAGATACTTCAAACAAGTCTTTAGTTTCCTTCTTAATATCTCTGCTTGATAGTAACGATCTATATCTGTATCATCATAACATACTTTAGGATTAACTTTATTAAATACTGATTTAGTTCCAACAAAGAATCTATGGTTAACAGGATCTCTACCACATATAATAGCAGGTGCTCCATCCCATTTAGTTGATATTGATATATCACTCTTCTTACCTGTCAGCATATTTCCGAAGTTTTGCAAAAACTCAACAGTCTCCAATCCACCAGCACTGCCAGCGTTGAGAATGTTATCTTCGAGATGCTCAAGGTGTGTGTTTTTCATACTACCATTATAGTACCCTGAGGGACTCAATGGAGCATGACTGGACACTTTATGAGGTGTCACTAACGAAACGGTGGACCGCATAACCATACAACTAGACTCCTTCTAATACCTTTTGTAACTGGTGTAACTTGATGTAAAGAATAACTAGGAAATGCTATAACTAATCCTTTTTGTTTAGGACATGTATTCAATCTACTACCATGTACCTGAAAATCACCACCTTCATACTCATTTGGGTCAGATAATTGTAGAGTAAGACTCAACTTCCTTTGAGGATGATCTGATTTAGTAACTCCACTATCAATATGCCAATTGTAGAATGAACTATCATCATTATATCGTGTATATTGTAAATCTTCACTAAACCCTGATATGTCAAATCTCCAGTGCATCCCATTAAGACACCTAGAGACATTAGCTAATCTATTGTATATCCAATCAGTTTCTTCACTAACTGTTAACCAAGAGTTTAATGATTTACGAATCTCAGTATTAACTGAATTGTTCTGTTCAATCTTACCACCTACAGTAGAATCCTTAGCGTTAAGAGATTCACCAAGACGAATAATTTCATTACATTCATCATCAGTAAATCCATCTTCCCAAGTAGCAAAGTCAACCTCATCAAATGTAGGATGAGGTAATATAGGATAAAATGACATAATAAATTAGTAGATTACTCTAATGTCACCTCCATTAGGGATGACGGTATATTTAGATCCTGCCACAGCACGACCAGCAGCACCACCGCCAGGATTGGATTTACCCCAGTCACCACCAGCAACTCCAGGTTGACCAGGATTGCCAGGTGTACCACTTGTACCATTACCACCATCATTTCCAGGATTTCCAGGATTTCCTGAGTTGCCTGGGTTACCACCAGATCCAGGATTTCCGTCATTTCCAGGATTTCCAGATCCACCACCAGAACCAGGGTTGCCTGGAGTTCCAGCATTTCCTGGAATTCCTGGAAGACATCCTGGACCACTTGCAGGAGTGCCTGGAGTTCCTGGAGTACCAGCACCACCAGGTGTACCACCACCTCCAGAGTTTCCTCCACCTCCACTATTTCCTGGAGTACCACTATTTCCTGGATTTCCTGGATTTCCAGAGTTACCAGGATTTCCTGAATTACCTGCACCACCTGGGTTTCCAGCGTTTCCTGGATTACCTCCAGAAGAACTCAACGCATCAGTTTTATTGTTCCATCCTCTACCTGAGGATCCTGAACCAGCAAATCCTTTAAATCCTTTAGTACCATTAAATCCACCATACCCTTTATATCCTCCTGAACCAGCGTTACCACCTGAACCACCTGATCCTCCAGAACCACCTGATCCACCGCCTCCGCCTGATCCTCCTCCACCACCAGATCCACCAGATCCTCCTTGACCACCTGAACCACCAGATCCACCTGAACAAGGTGAACACTCTTGTACACTATATTGTTGATTTGTTCTAGTATTAATTGTAATTGTATTCTGAGAATATGTTGTATTAGACTGAGGATACCTACTCCACCATTCTCTTCGTCTACTACTTCTTACATGAGCAATTGCTTGTTGTTGAGTACTGGTTCCAGCAACTCTCTGCCACTTATATGATGTCCAACACCACTGACCTGGAGGCATAGAGAAGTTAGGGTTGCCAGGTTGACCTGGGTTTCCATCACTACCTGATCCACCACCAGAACCTGGGTTGCCAGAGTTACCTGGAGATCCATTATTTCCTGGATTTCCAGAGTTTCCGTCATTACCATCATTACCATCATTTGTATTGGAACTACCAGTAGTACCATCATTACCATTTACACCATCATATCCTCCACCACCACCTGCCCATATCTTAGACTCACTACCCTCACACTCAACATATACTACACGAGTAGCAGGTGCAGATGGATTAGTAATAGAAATAGCATTACCACCAGGTTGTCCAGATGATACTCCTTTAGCACCACCTGATGCCATAACACCATCACCTGATGGTGAGTTATTAACATATATGTTAAGATTAGATGATGCTGAGCTAGCAATAGATACAGCAGGAGTAGCAACATCATCAGATATTACTCTACCTCTAATCTTAAGATATTTGGTAATATTCTTGTTTAAATTTGAATTCCAGTTTACAGTAGCAGTTGGTGTATCAGGACTGGTAAGAGTACCAGCATCAAACTTTTGTTCTTGCTTATTAGGATCTTGCTCAATCTTATATTCTTTAATAACATCCTTTATAGTATTAGGAGATATAGCACCACTGGTAGGTATGTGTGAGTTCTCAGTAGCATCTAGGATGTATGGTAGATGTGGTTGAGATGTTGTAGGATTAGTAGGAAAATTATATGGAGCATCAAGATCAGTTATCCTATGCCACTCCGATGCACCAATAGATTTTGATGTATCACCAATTGCTGCTCTAATCTGACCAAATGATATTTCACTATTATTTGGTATGTTAGATGTCTTAAGTAATTTTTGTGTGGTATTTGACCAATCAGGTGCTGCCATGCTTAATTACCTCAAGTTAAGGTTCCTAATGATACGGATCCAATTCCTGCTACATTTAGTATAGCAGTAGTACCATCTATAATTATCTCAACACCTGTAGTTGCACTACCAACATGTGAAATCCACTTACCATCAGTAGTTCTATGCTGGAATTGATTAGTTGGTTGATAATATACTACATTGGAAGTATTCCATCCAACTGGTTCTTCTATTGGTACATCTGGAACAATAGAAGGATTATTATCTCTATCATTTGCTGTACTTACAACAGGACCAGTAAATCCTCGTTTTGCAGCATAACTATAGGTATCCTTAGCATAACTATCTGTCTTAATTCCTGCATATGCACCACTACCATTACCCAAAGCAATCTTCAGTTGCATATCCTCCTTACTGAACCATAGGTTACCTGTATGGTCTCCTTCAGTGTGGAAATATGATATTCCACTACCATCTTGATCTCCAGTAGCTATTGGTAGACATAAAGGACCACCTGCATATCTCATATCAAGAGCACCACCAGGTTGATCTGAATTAAATCCTACCTGAACTATATTAGTTCCAATACCAGCAGTTCCAGCAACTCCAGTGTGATTATTATAGAAGTTTACATTTCTGTAGATGTTTACAGATTCAACACCATTACTTGCTGCTTGAACAGATGTAGTACCAATACCAATATTACCACACTCAAATATTGATGTAGTATTGTCTAATCCACCACCTTGAGTTCTTGCATATCCAACATAGAATCTAGCATCGTCTAATCTCTGACCTCCAGTAGATCCGATACCAATTCCCATTGTCTCACCATCTACATATATCTCTGCTGCTGCACCATTAACTTCTTGTCCATCAGTAATTTTAGGAGTAGCAGTATTAAATCCAATATACCTAGCAAACATGTAGGTATCATTTCCATTTGTTACACGAACATTACTAAATGTACTCAATCCTGTAGGTGCATAAACAGCAACACCAGACATGATTCCAGAATTACTATTAAAGTCAAACTTACCACCACCACCTACATTAAGTGCATGTACATCTATAGTACCAAATGTAGCAACACCAGCATTAGATTGTCCTATAATCTCACTCTTCAGATGACCAGCAGTCAACATAGAAGTAGTAATAAACTGACCAGATCCAGTAAGAGATCCAACACCAGTAATATTACCATCAACCATTCCTAAGGTAGTAACACCTGTTATTTGACCATTAGCTGCTACTTCAGTAATGCCACTAAGAACACCATTCATTACTATGTCAGTAGCACCATCAATCTTACCTGATAGTGTTATACCACTACCAACAATCAATCCACCACCATTCTGAATCGTGATTGAAGATCCAGTTATAGCAGTTCCAACAACAATACCACCACCACATGTAATACCACCACCTGCAATAATACTGTCATCTGCATTTAATTCAGCAGCAGTAATATTACCATCAATATCAAAGTTTGCACCTCCAGTTACACTACCAGTAAATGTAGATACACCAGCAACAGATAATCCTGCTCCAACATTCAATACATTAATATCCTGTGTACCACCTAAATTAAAACTACCAACTAAACTACCACCGATAGATATACTTCCACCAAGGAGCAAATCACCATCATGTATCCTAACCGTACCAATAAATCCACCAGCATCACCAACAGCAGATGCAGTAGCACCAACACCTAAGAACTCACCTACCAATAAATCTTGACCTACAGTACTAACACCAGATCCTTTAATAATAGATGGAGCAACACCATTAACAGTTAGTTTATCTACTTGAATATCTGGATCACCAGCAATACCATATGCCGTTGCTGCATGAGTAGCAGTAGTTGCAGTACCACTAAATGTGTTAGCAGTAATAATTCCTGCTGAAGCAACAATACCACCAGTTGCTTGAAGTGTTGTGAAACTTGTTATTCCAGTAAATGTACCACCAACACCTGCAATATAATTAACAGCAATATTAGGACTATCCGTCAAACCTGCTGCTACAACTGACCTAGTTGCATTAGTAACTGTACCAATAAAGGTAGGAGCAGTGATCTGTGTGGTTGCAGTTATAGTTGAGAATGTACCAACTTCTGCATTAATAGTACCTTGTCCTGCACCAGTTGTATTTGTGACTGTTATATTTTTTGTTACTATCCCTTCAAATGTACCAACACCAGCTACAGGATCCATGTAGATCTCATAACCTACACCAAATCCAGCATTATCTCTAGTAAGTGTTGTTCCTATACCAACATTCTTAACAGAATATATCGTATTACCTGCACCTGGGTTAACCCACACTGAAGCAGGGATACCCGTTAATTCTGATCCATCTCCTACAAATTTTGTTGCTGTAACTATACCTTGAAGACTAACCGTAAATCCTGTAGTACCTACACCAACTTGAAATGCTTCCTCTGGAACTGTAGTTCCAATACCAACTGACGACCCACTGGCAACATTAACATTATTGAAAAATGTAGTGACTCCAGTAACTTTTACATTATTAAACTCTGATACACCATCAACAATTACATTACCTCGAACATCGAGTTGTTGTCTGGGAATAGTACTTCCGATACCGACCAGACCATTATTAGAGATCAGATCATCAGTATCTACCTGGATCCCATCTCTAAAATTGATGACGGTTTTATAATTGCTAGGCATTATCTTATAGGAGACAAGACGCTTTTACTTATTTATCTTTGATGTCATCGACCTGTTGTGACAAGTCTTTGACTGCCTCAATTAATAGAGGAATCAGTTTATTATAGTGGACACCCTTAGTGCCATCAGGTTTGGTTGATACTGCTTCAGGGAGAACCTTCTCTACATCTTGAGCAATGACACCAATGTCATGCCCACTGTAGCTCTTGTTACCTTCCTTCCAATCATATTCAGTACCACGAATACCCATTAGTTTTTCTAATGAACTCTGTAAGATAGTAATATTATCTTTTAATGTAGCATCAGATGATTGACCATAGAAAGCAACAATATCATCACAACAGTGTAGTGGACCACCACAGAATGTAGCACCTGCACCACTATGGAAGAAGTTACCACTCATTGTAGTAAATCCATTAAGATTCACTTGATCGTTAAATGATACCTCTGCTGAGTAAGCAGTGTCAGTTGCAATAGCAACTGAGAATCCAGGAGCAGCATTAAGAACTAAATCACCAACATTAGCTTCAGTAGTAATCTCAGTTTTATTAGTACCAACACCAATGCGAACATTATTAATCCTAGCACCATCTGGGAATTGACCAGTAAATGCTATATCACCTGCAAGTTCAATACTACCACTAGATACTGTCTTACCAGTTAAGTTTACATCATTAGTAAATGTAACAGGACCATCAAATTGTGATAAGATATTCTGTTGAATACCACCTTCTACATTAATTCTTTGCTTAACTGTAATTTCATCAACTACAATAGAGTTAGCAGATGGATCCTCACCAGTAATAGTAGGAATAGGAATGTTAAATGATGATTCCTGACCTGTATTAGAACTAATCTTCTTATTACCAATGTAGAAGTCACCTCTGTTATTCAATCCAGTGTAAACAACAGTACCACCACCTCTTTCTTGTGCTTGAGCAAGATACTCTTCAGTATCAGTAAGAGTTCTGTTCTGAACTTGAGGTAGACCAGTTGAATAGTTACCTGGACCATAACCAAGATATTCAAATGTGTGACCAGACGCTCTCATAATAGATGGTCGTCTAGTCTCTACACCAAATACTTGAATCTTCTTAATAACAGAATCAATATTATGTGGTTTAGGTACAGTACCTAATGCACCACGAATAACCGTGAATGAATCATTATTAGATCCACTCAATCCACTAGCACTTATTCTAAGTATCTCTTGATCAACTTCAATGTAATCACCGAGAGTAAATCTCTTATCAGTACCAATACCAGCAGATTGTACTGGAATTGAAGTGTCAGTATTTGTGATATTTGTCTTAAGTCCTACACTGTCACCACCATATAGGTTGAAGTATCTTGAACCTATTGCTTCTTCAATACTTACTGATTGATTATGATCTGAGAAAGCATGTGGCAATAATCTATAGCCAGCAGCGAATACAGGATCACTCACTGTCTTAGCAGTGAATGAGGTAACACCAGTTAATGTAGTCTGAGTATAATAATCTCCAACTTTAACATTACTGCTATTTCTAATACTGAATTGAGTACCCTGTCTCAAACCATGAGCACTGGATGTAACAAATGTAGTTAATCCAGTTGTAGTATCAAACTCTGTAGATGCAATAGCAACAGAAGGACCAACTCTGAATACATACTGATTCGTAGTAATTGTTGGATCTAAAGTTGAAATACCAATTATTAATGAAGATGATGTTGGAACATCAGTAACTACATAATATCCACCATCTGTCTTACCAGATCCAGTGACCTGAACTACATCATTAACACCATTGATTAAACCTGTAGTAGGAACACCAATAGAAGCACCATCAAAATTCTCAAAGAATAATTTTGCCCCACCAGTATAACCTGATCCAACACTTAGAATATCAACACCAGTTATATTAGTAGAACCAACACCAACAGTTACTTTTGCAGTTGCACCATCCCAACCACCAAGACTATCTAATAGTCTGACATTATATCTGGTAGTAACAGCAAATCCAGTACCACTATGATATGATTCAAGATTCTCATAAGCAACAAAACCATTAAAGTTATGTTGATGTGTTAATTGAATAGTTGCTATACCAGCAGATACAGCACTAACACTTGATACTCCAATACCAACACCCCAATTAGTGCTGAACTTATCAATAGCTTCTCTTGTTACTGAATTAAGGAGACTATTAGTTTCAACCCTACCAACTGGATCTCTTCTTGCAAATGAGAGAGCAGCAGGTGGATTCTTTCTTACATTATCTCTATCTAACTGTGGATAGAAATCACTGACCTGTTGACTATACTTTTGATCTGTAAATTCTGTTGGTGGTGCATAGTCTGCTGCTGTGACCTCCAATAGATATACACCATCACTCTCATCCTTTACCCAATTGGATAATACTCTTGAACGATAGATGTCAAAGTTTCCTTTATTATCATTAACACTGAATCTAGGTAGATTGAAAGTCCTGTTAGATGTTTCATCTACAAAGTTACCAGTATTTCTCTTAACTCCAGAATTATCTGTATTGCTGAACTCATATTCCATATTATTAGGAACTTTAGTTACAGTAAAGTAACCATTGTATCCCTTATTTGCTACAGCAGTAGTATTATTGGAATCCTTAATGTCCTGAGTAACAATAATATCACCCACTCTTACATTATGAGGTAGTTCACATCTTACTGTTACAGTATCACTAACTTCACTACATGTAGCAATGAAACCATAGTTTCTCTTAAAGTTATTATCACCAACAGTAATGCTTGTAGCATTTATATCAGAAGTCTTAGCAAAACCAGTTTGTCCTGACTGTTGAAGAATGAATCCATCTACAGGATTTCTAGAGTTCGCTGCTTGCTTAGGTATTACATAACGAACTTTATAGAGTTTGTTCTCAATACCTCTCTTATCTGGATACCTCTTAAAGTATGCTGCATCTGTTTCTGGTAGTGTCTTAATATAATCATTATTAACAAGATTATTATAAAGATCACAATTAGGTTCGCTTAATACAAACCAGTTATTCTGATTAGGATCCCACTGAACTGGGTGACCTATTGTATTAGATGACTTGTCGCTTACTCTACTTTCAACTCTTAATGAAGTACCACCATATATTGAAATAGGTATATTATTGATAGCATTAGAGAATGTACTTGCTACCTTAATAGCAGTCGCAGTTACTTTAATAGCATAATATACTGTATTTGGTGCTAAGTTCTCTGGTAGGTCACCATCATCACTGAATACACGAATAGTCTCACCATTAACAATACCAATATCATTAATTGCTAGCTCATAATTAGTATTAGGAGCACTTGCTGGTGTAAACTTAGTTCCTTGATGAGAGTTAATACCAATATTAGCAGTCTGTACACCTGCAATCACATTTTCTGGCATGTATACTGGTGAACTGTACTCAGTACCACCAATAGAAACATATAAATTCTCATTTAAATTAGCACCTATTCTATAACCTTGAGTTAATTCAAGTGGTGCTACATCTTCTCTAGTAAATCCAGAGAGATATAAGTGTGAAGATATACCAGTCTGTTGTGTCTTTGGAATATCTAACTGGAACCAAGATATATTATCTAAATCTTCTTCATATGTTGACACCCACTCAGGTGCAACAAAGTGTGTAATATATCCTTGGTCATCTCTTGGGAAAGCAGAGTTTCTAAATCCATCTGCAACTAAGGCATATTGTCCAAAGTTGGAGTTAGAGTTAGTAATAGATGCGTCAGCACCACTCTCTCCTTTCAAGTGTGCATTAAATCCAATAGCGAACACAGAAACTATCTGTAGAACTGCATCCTCTGTTATCTCAACATGAGTTTGTTCCCATCCCTTACGATACACTGCACCACTATCTAAATGATATACAGTACTAGGGTCAGTAGAACTAGACTCTGCTGCTAATGTAGCACCCTTAACTGTACTATATGCTATTGACTCATAAAGACGAGTTTCTTTATTATACTTAACAAATGCTCTGTCATCTTTCTGTAGTGAGATACCAGTGAACTGAGCAACAACCATTGAACGGAAACCAGTTGCCTTGCTACCATCAGCAGCCATACCATTCATACCATAAACTGATCTCATTGAACAGTTAAAGATATAAGGTGATGCACCCTTGACAGTATCAGATTCAATAGTTACCCTAGCAGAGGTAATATTTGTAGGTTTAGCAGGTAAATTACTTGGGAAATCTGTTATTAAATATGTAAATTCAGTTGTAGATATAACTGACTGTACCTGTGTTGATATATTATACTGAGATACATTAACTCCACTAATCTTAATGGGAGTACCAGCAGTTAATTCATGTGGTAACTGTGTCTTAACTGTTACCTGTGATGTAGGTGTTAATCCATCACCAGATATAATTGTTGATATTACTAATGGGTCAGTACCAAGAGCACCAACGATCTCATATTCCTCACGAACTTTATCAAAGTCTCCTTCTAAGTTAGGCCATTCGTAGTTAACTGCACGACCTGTTGGTTCCTGATAAGCATAACTTAACTTATAGTAGTACATACTAAGGTCAGTCTTACCATATCCCTTAACATCATTAATACCGTCAGCATACTCAAAGCATGTTAACTTATGGTGAGAGAATGTTGGTTTAGACTGGTTAATAGTATCAAACTGTTGATGATCAGTATATACTAATCCATTCTGATCTCCATCAAAGAATGAGAACTGCCAGAAATAACAGTTACCAGTAATCCTAAAGATAGCAGAGTTAGGAACTCCTGTATCTGTTGGATTAGGTACATACATAGGACGGATCTTCGTCTTTCTGAGGTCCATACCTACGATGGATGTACCACGAGGTACAACAACTCCACCATTTACTGAGTTGAACTTGTATAATACATTATCATTTACAGTTAAATCAAACTCACTGGTTAGAGATAGTTGAAATGTAGTTGTAGCAAGGGTTTCAGCACCAGCAGGAGAAACAGATAATGCTCTAGTAGCATCTGATGGGTCTACCTTAAGTGCAAATCCTGGACGGTTATCAACCAGATGCTCACCTGGATATATTAAAATAGTAGTCTTATCGCTTATATCGTTATCAATACCCGACTGATATGAAAATCTCGCAGATTCTAACAGTGCTCGCTGTATCGTTTTAAAGGGTTTTGTTAAAGAGTTACCCTGATTGGTAATACTATCCGTTGAGTCCAAATCACTTGGATTCACATAAAGAATTCTACCTTCGGTATTCTTTATAAAATTCTCTAGCTTATTTAAAGGCATCTCTCTATAATAAGATACATTGTGCTTCAGTTATTTAGCCTAAGATAAATACTTCGTTACTACTAAATACATGGACTTTCAGAAAATAGCGTCAACTGGAACAGCAATTGCTGTAGTTGGTACTGGTAGTGTTGTTGGTGGGAATCATCTAATTGATCAACAGACTGGTGGTCCACAAAAGAGAGAAGATGCTCAAATAGAAAAGATTAGACAGGTTGTTAGAGAAGAGATATACATCCAATTAGTTGAGAACTGGCCAAAGACTTCTGGTCCAGTTAAGGGATTGCCAACACCAGAGAAAAACTATAAGAATCAAATCCCTAAATAGATTAGTTTAACTAAAAATAATGACTAGTTTGATCGATCCCAAGGAGTATTCAGACGCAGTTGGCCTTTTGAGGTCATTTTTTTTGTCTAAAAATTTTTTGGAAGTTCATACTCAAAATAGACTGAGTATCCTTGCTGCTTGCGAAGACCCAGAGACAGTAGCAACATACAATTATGGTGGTAATATATGGCCACTACCACAGACAGGTCAGATGTGGTTAGAACATGAATTACTTTCCAACCCTTCAGAAGAAGGGTTTTTCTGTGTCTCCACATCATACAGGGCAGAACCCAACCCAGTACCAGGTAGACATGAGACTATCTTCCCTATGTTTGAATTTGAAATGAAGGGAGGTGTTAAAGAGTTAAAAGAAATGGAGATTGAATTGTGTCAATGGTTAGGAATACCACTAGACACAGTTAAAATCAAAAAATATGATGAATGGGCATCTGACTATGCTGTAAGAGAATTAGATCATGGTCACGAATCAGCTATTGGTCGTGGTATGATTACTGACTTCCCTGAATGGACATCACCTTTCTGGAATATGTCTAGGAATGATGATGGAACCAGTAGGAAGATTGATGTTATCCTAGGTGGTATGGAAACTATCGGTAGTGCTGAAAGGAGTACCGATAAAGAACAAATGCGTAACACCTTCTACACCATATCAGATGGTGGATATGCTCAACTTATTATTGATAAGTTTGGTAAGGAAAGAGTAGAAGCAGAACTTGAGAAATTCCTCGAATTCGACTTCTTCCCTCGTTCTGGAGGAGGAATCGGGATTACTCGTCTCATCTCGGCACTCAAGTAGTGCCTACCTTGTGAGGTGGCGAAACGGTAAACGCTCTAGTCTGTTTAACTAGTGTTCCTGGCGGGACTTGTAGGTTCGACTCCTACCCTCACAGTAAATAACTATATATGGTATGGATCCAATAAATGACATACCCAAGGTAGAAGTTAACGGTACTGGCATTCCTCTGATACGAGTTGACAATGCTGGTATCCAGTTTATCGGAAATAGACGGATTGGTAATACAACTATACAACCTGTTGGTGTTAGAAATATTGCTGATAATCGTATATGGTTAATAGAACCATCTAAAGCAGTACCAATAACAGTTCCTGTAACTGAAAGAGTAGGAACTCCTATAGTTAATATGCCAGGATGCGTTCAGGTACATAAAGAGAACGCAAAGAATCCAAAAAATAAAAATAAAATGTTGGTCGATCACGACCCTAAAGGAAATGTAGTATTGTGTGACGCTGGTATGCCATACTACACACCACCTGATTATGATTATAGAGAACTAACTTGGCAAACTATTACTCAAGAACAACAAGAACCAGAAGGTGTAGATACTGGAGCACCACCTGCCCCTGATCTAGACACCCCTCAACCGCCTCCTACTGGAGGAAACACCGATGGACCTGTAGAATGTCCTCCACCTAATGCTAGACGCATTGGAGACCTAAATCAGGCAGGTACAGAGAAGGTTAAAGAATATAAATTGACACCTGATGGTAAGATATGTGAAACCATATGGGAACCTGTTCCAGTAATAGAGCAATTTCTACCATCTGTTCCTGTTGTATCGACTACGGCAACGATTGCTGCTGTGGCAACGACATCTGCCCTACTTGCAAAACCCCTAGCGGATTTGCTTTTGAAAGTAGTGAAGCCTGTGATAAAGAAGGTGATTGGGAAAGTTCAGAAGATTCTTGGGAAGACCCCGTACCGTCCGACTCAATCTGAGATTCGGACGAATCAGTATCGAGAGAAGAAGGGTTTACTTCCGATGAAGTTTGGTCCGAAGAAGAAGGAGAAGAAGAAGGAGTCCAAGTAGGTTGTGGTATCTGATGCTCGTGGGGTATTATCTGACCACCAGGAGATGTTACTACAACATCAGCACATATACTATGATATGGAGATGCAGGGTGGAAAAATATTCCAGCTTTTTTTAGCTCACCACAATTTTTCAATCTTGCGATTTCAAAATCAAGTCGTTTATTAGATGTCAACTGTAATTGATGTGCTGTCTGTGCCTCTGCTGCCTCCTTACACCTCCTTTGCATACCTCTATTCAATGGTATTGAAAGCGTAGCAGAGAGTCCTAGGTTGAAACTCTGGTTCGCTCTCATATCTGTTCTAATTGGTTTATACCATGTAGGTGTCATCTCTCCACCACCACCTACTATATCAGGTACACCATCAGCAGTTGGTACATCTATTTCTATTTGTATATCATCTCCATCTTCAAACCATCTAGTACCATCTGCCTTGGTTCTGGTATCATACCAATCTTCCCAAGGATAGTTTTTAACTGTTACTGTCTGTTTAACTGTTCTTCCTTCTACATCTGTTAGGTTATATTGTGGTTCGTTATAAAAATCTTCCCAAGGATGCTTCCTAGAGTCGGCAAACTGAACATATGGTGTCATATTGAGAGTCGTACCCTGACATGACACCCCACCACCGTAGGTGTTAGTTACATATGGACCTTGTAAAACTTGTATTGCCTGGTTCGTGACTGAGCCCGAACTATTGGCGATAGGATTAGCAGTAGCACTAACTCCTCCTACTTCTGCTCTTGCTGGTAAAGATTGAACGCTGAGAAGCGTTGCTATCACTGAGTAAATGTAC
>Ga0209404_10000948_pt1 | contig 21123 bp, 38 predicted proteins | sample TroAtlMetagenome_2_FD_187447 | JGI IMG/M metagenome (GOLD analysis project Ga0209404, IMG submission 187447) | Marine eukaryotic phytoplankton communities from Atlantic Ocean - Tropical Atlantic ANT8 Metagenome (SPAdes) (version 2) | ecosystem: Environmental > Aquatic > Marine > Oceanic...
TCTACCTTCTGATCCAAGTAAGACATAGCAGTCTCTCTATCTAGTTTACCTATCTTGTGTGCATAGGTTAAGTCACTTGCTATTGTAAGTATATTGTTCTCCCAGTGTGTTTCAACCTTCTCTTCTTCTCCTTTAATACTGAACCACTCCTGTACCTCATCCATAAAGACCTTTGGCTTATCGAATAGTGTAGGTGACAGTATCATTGGTGAGGCTTGATGAACTAATTTAGGAAGTAAGTCTGCGTATAGATGAGCATTATCACTCACCACATAGTAACTACCCAGTTCTACTTCTAACATTGAAGCCATATACTCTTGTAGTATTGTCATATGTACTATGTTAGCTCCCAACATACCTAGTATAACGTCATTAGACCTATTGAATACAGTCATATCAAGTTTGTTATCTTTCACTGCGAACTTGATAAGCATATTACAAGGTAAGTCTCTGTACTCATTCTCTGGGTGTAAGTCATACTCCATATCCCACATAGCCAGTATACTTCGTCTATCGTTGGGATAACTCTTTAGCCTATGTAGTAAGATAGGTAATTGATCGACACCATTGAAGTGTTCTCTCCATCTATGTCCATAGGCAGCATGGAATGTTTCTCCATCATCACTGTAGTCTGCCATCTTCTTTACATACTTAGTCAGTGAGTGAGTATCATTACGACCTGCAAGCATCCACAATGCTTCTACCAAGTGGAAGGTTGGATTGGCATCCCTACTAGGTGAGTAAAGTATCCTGTCTGTCGGATCATTAAACTTCACTGTTATAGGGTGAGGCATCTCGTATACCTTACCATTCCTACTGTCGCTTTCAACTCCAACTGATTTAATTACGTTAGGTAAGTCATTGAACGCATCGACAACACCTGCATACTCGAATGAGCTATTCTTTTTGAAATTCATTTATTATCCTTTCTCTTCTACAAATTCAATTAATTGTTTAGTAGCAGTATCGGTTAACTCTATTTCTCCGTCTTTAGATACCACTATTTCTTTATTAGTCATTAAATCAAAACATAAGTTTGAGAATTGTAAAAACAAAATGTGGTATTCAGGTACGGACATTATTAAGTCCATACCCTTTGACCTTTCCCACAATCTCACTATAGAAATCTCTAAGTATAATTGACCATCAATTTCTATAGCTATTTCTTTTTCTTTTTTAGGGAATAAATCTATTACTTTTCCCATTAGAATTCAGCTTGAGCTCCGTCTCCAACTATATCGAAGTCTATGCTTGTACTTCTTTCGTATGGAACTAGCTCAGTTACTTGTACTGCAGAGAGAGTTGTGCTTACTCCTTCACGACCATTAAACTTATATGGTGCTTGAAATACTCTAACAGCTCCTCGACTACCATAACCGATAGTGCTTGGATCCATTGTTTGTCTGTTGCCATCAACGACATCAGGTGGACTGTTCTTTTGATCAGTTATTTTACCTTTGTCCTTTCTATACAGTCCTCTAGTCAAGTTGGCGAACCAATAGTTCTCCTCCTTGTTCTCCTTTACATTCAGGTAGAAGTCTTTCTTCCAACTGTCTGCAGCACTCTTGTCAGAGGTTCTGATTTGTGCTTCCCATTGCTCTGTACCGAATGGGTTGGCAGGCTGATCTAATTTAGTGTAGAACAATTCTACGTCTTTGATTATCACAGTTCTCTTTTCTTGTAACATATAGTATACTCCTTTGTTAGTGTAAAAAATAGGGGAACCATTTGGCTCCCCTTTAGTTTATTCTTTTATGTCTGAAGGTTCTTTACCTTCTTTGACTTGTATCAAGTAGTTCAAGTACCACTGTACTTTCTTTAGCTCTTGAACATCATTGTCTTTCTTACCGAGTCTCATCATATACTTGTACATCTGACCCAGTAGGTGTGCTTCGATTCCATTGAAGTCCTTTAGTATGTAGTACATAGTATCCATATACTCATACCCTGGAATTATGTCCTTGTAGTGCTTAGGACTAATGGAATCAGGATCTAATTGTTTAGTCATTGTCATCCTTTCGTTGTAGTACCACTGTACTTTCAGGTGGGTTGATTATCTTTCTAGTAGTCAAGATATTCTTACACTGAAACTCAAGAAACTCTAGTGTATTATTGTTCAGAGTTTCTAGATTGATTTCGATACCATCAGTGAATCTTCTATTTACATCACAACTATGGCTTGGTAACATCACTTTCATTCGTATTCTCTTAACACTTTGAGCTTGTCCAGTGCAGTTGCTTTTGCATCAAGGAACTTATCAAGCTCTTCTAAGAGGTGAGGGTGTTCACCTATTGCAGTTGGATTTTCTAGGTAGTTTGTTATGTTGTAATCAGCCACTAATACATCGGCTTCATACCTTGCCTTTAAGGCTTGTGTTGCTATTCCCATCTCTTTACTCCTGTTATTTCAATGTCAACGTTTGGATCTTCATCTTCAAGTATAGTTACTATATCATCTGCCATCCTACTCAGGTCTACGAAGTATCGTATACGACCATTATTGTTTTCTTGGTAGTCAGGATCTTCATCAATATCAACATAATCATCTATTTCTAGCTTAGCCATCAGTTACTCCATACATAGGTTACGTCATCGTCCTCATAGTGCTCGTCTATTATTGCATCTCTTACATTATCAGGCATATCTGACAACAGACCTGCCACTGTATACTCTCCTTTCCCATCTAGGGTTTCCATCAGGGCTCTTTTATAGAAACTATACATAGCTGGTTGTCTTTTATTCTCTTGTTCGTCCATAAGGTTCTCCTTAAAGTTATCCTTATAGGGGGATTTTGGAACCCCTCCTATAAGGGTGTTTTTTATGCTTTATAATATATTCTGGATAGTTGAGTAGCAATGGTCAAGGCTATCTTGAGCTGCTTTTACTTCTTCTTTAGCCCAATCAATACAGCCTTGGAGGTCTTGTATTTCCTCTATAACGGCATCTACTTCCTCGTTATGTTCTTCTGGAATATAGTCATAAAGTTTATTTATTAGAGTCTCTAGTTGCTCTGCATTTCCTCTGCAGGTTTCTAGTTTATCTATTCCTTCTGATAAGCTCATAGGATTTCCTTTCTGTTGTTTGTAAAAAAATAAAGGACACCCTAGAGTGCCCTTTATTTGTTATGCTTGTTTCCACAAGTGAGGAACAAATGCGTAATCACTGAATCTACCTATTATCTTTTGAAGATAATGATGGTTCCATTGATCTCTGTTCATTTCGTGGATTGTTTTACCTTTGAAAGACATAGCATAAGCCCAATCACATTCAATCTTTCCATTTATCCCCATCCAAATCCTTGAGATACTTATTGGAAAATTCTTTATTATCTTTAGTGGATCTTCATCTACATTGATAAATTGGATTGTCCTGTATTGCAGATTACCAGTGGTACAAGTATATTCAGCTACACTGTTGATGTAGCTATTCTTGTATGGACCAGTGTAACCATATACAGTATCAAATTCTATCTTCTTGAAAGAAGTAGGAATCCAATTAGGTTGATCAGGTACATTGTAGAAGATATCTAGGTCACGACATCCCCAATTATGATGCCAGTCTCTGGTTGCACCACCTGCAACGTAGCAAGTTCCACCACTGGGTAATTCAGCATTTAGCTTTCTGAGTAATCTCAAAGCACTTTTCTTTTGTGCTTTAGCCCATTTACTCTCTAATTTAATAATGGTCATAGGTATTCCTTTCATTTTATTAAATCTAAAAAAATAGACACACTAAGATTTCTCCTAGTGTGCCTGAGTTTATAGTGTACGATAATAGTATATCCATCTAATAATGAAGAATAGAGCTACTATCATAGCCAATATGAATGTCATATTATTGCCATCCCATCACTGTATCAACAAATCTAATCTTTTCGTGTGTATCAGTATTCTGACTCATTTCACGATCTTGCATCTCATAACCTGTATGAGCATTAAGAGTTTTGATTTGTTCATCAGTTAGGTTTTCAAGGTTAGCTATTATGTGAGCTACAACACAAGATAGAGGTGTATCCATTAGGCACTCCTATTAGGGTTGTATGATAATAATTGACCTTGGATAGTTATCCAATATGGCTTACCTTCAATGTAGCCATAGAAATAGACTGGTGTGTTCATAATAAACTCCTTTCGAACTTGTTTAGTCTAAAAAAAAAATAAGGATACCCTTTCGAGTATCCTTATCTTTAGTTGTGTTAGAACTGATTGCTGAATTCAGTTTTAGTATCATCTATAATATCAAAGTCAATACTATCGAGTTCATATTTCTTGTACTCGATGACTTGTACCTTCCTTAACTGTGTATAGAACTTACCATCTTTCTCGTATTTTAGAACTATTATGTTGGCTTTAGTTCCATTCCCCATCTCCATAACTTCTGTAGGAGATAATGCATTCCCTCTCATATCAGTTACAGGAACACTGTTAGCTTTACCTTTAGCATTGAATTCAGGTAGTCTAACATTGATTGATAGCATATCATCAGCTACATCACAAGGTCTAGCTGGTTGCCTTGAGAACTCAGCTAATTCAACCATTCTAGATGATGGAAAGTCAAGTCTAACTTCAAATTGCTTTACACCAAACTGGTTAGGTTGAGCTGAATTAAGCTTTGGATAGGCTAAAAGTACATCACGAATGATGTGTAGAGTAGTATTTGGCATATTTAGATTCCTTTCATATGCAGTTGTGGATACCTTATGATATCCTAAAAAAAATAGGACACCATTACAGTGTCCTTATTAGTTATTCGCCTTCTGCCCCTAGATTATTTCTTATGCATTGGAATACATAGTCCATATCACTGGCATATTGAGTCTGGCTTGGTCTAGTTGGATTATCGCAGTCCAGAACTACCCACCTTACAATTTCATCTTCTTCTGCTCCATCGTAAGTTGGTGTTATTGACCTAGCAAATGATAGCTCCTTACCATTAATTATGATTGAGAAGCCATCATTCTTGCTATTGTTCCAAACTCTTACTTTGGCTGGTCTTTCGAATATTATACTCATAACTAAAGCTCCTTATCATCGTGGATTAATTGATATGCACTATCCATAATATCAACATACCAAGGTTCAATATTTACCTCAATACTATCTTCAAGTGTTTCTTGAATTTGATTTACTGCATTAGGTCTAGCTATATCTAGAGCTTTCATTACTTTTTCAAGCTTATCGAAATGACCTGCTTGTAGAAGCTTGACTATATCATCTGTATTACTTCCTGATATTCTTTTAACTATATTCATTAGAGCCTTGACTAGTTGTACATTTTCCCAGTGGGCAATACAGATGTTCTTTCTTTCTTCTTCTGTCATAGTTGTTCTCCTTTTATGACTGTTGATGTTCGGCACTCATACCATTCACAGTATTCGTGCAGTGTTCTCCTCTCGTAAATGCCATTTAAGGGCACTTTAAGTGTAAGAGGTAGAGAAAACCCTTGCAGGATCCCAAGAGGTCTCCGACAAGAGGCTAAGAGGTACCCTAAGAGGTACCCTGAGAGGTACCCTAAGAGGTACTCTAAGAGGTACTTTAAGAGGTACTGCCCTCTAAAAAAATGAGCCCTCAGGGGTGACCCTGAAGGCTCGGTTGTGGACTCGAAGGCTTACTTGAGTAGCCCTGAGTATAGGGATGAGACCTCCGACTCGGTACTAGTCATACTAGACTGAGGCTGAGATCCAGCCGAGCGAAAAGCACAGAACCAAGGAGACACCACAGAAGATGAATCCCTGTAACTGTTAGACGCACGACCAAACTCCATTGGCACTTTACCAACAACAACCCCCAACAGAACTTTGAGGAACTGAAGGCGATCATCATCGTCAAGACCAATTAGCTTACACTTCTTCTCCCAATCCCTTCCAGTCTTTAGTTCTACCACAGGCAGAAATAAAGTTCCGTAAGGGTCGAAAGGAGCCCCATCAGCCTGATGGTGAACTTGATTACCAAAAGTAATCCCACCATTAGCTGTTGGTCGCTCATAACGAACACAGGATTGAAGAAATGACTTCATATCAACAACTTGATCTGAAGTACTCGCTACAAATGCTTCACTGTTCCATAAGAAACTCTCAGCAGGCTTAGTCACCTGCTTCTTAGCTTTCCTCATATGAAGAGTGTAGAATTTGGGAGTCATCCCTATTGAAGGACTTGTTTTGAGAGCGATGTCCTTAAGTTGCTCAAGAGAATTGACCATAATGGTAAATTCCTTTCTGGGCAATAGCCCACTGAGGAGCCTGCTTAAGTGCAGGATCTCCTAAAAAAAAATAGGGGAGCCATTACAGCTCCCCTCGGAATTAGTTATCGTTAACAACAGAAGGCTTATCATAAAGATGAGGATTAAGAGCATTACTTATCTCTTTAGCAGTTATTAAATCCTGTTTCTTAACAGCCTTAATTGAATCGTTTAACTCCTTAACAGACTTAGCATCAAGGAAAATCACAATCTCCCCAGTTGGTTCATCTGTCTCGCTGTCAAACACTTCATGATCAGGGTCTGTTAACAAGCGTTGTATATGAGTCAAGAGACGATTCCTCTTAATCATATTGCTTGTATTTTGAAAGCCTGCTCTGTTATATTTGATAATCTTCGTCATAACATATCTCCTGTTATTGCAAGTTAAAATTCCTAAAAAAATAAAGGGAGCCATTTCTGACTCCCTTTATTCAACCTTTATTCTTTTTGAGCCTTAAGCTTATCTAAAAGCCTAATTAGCTCTCTCATCTGAGGGTCTCGATTAAAGATACGAGTTGACCTCGCACTCATCTTATCCTCATAATCCTTGCTGAAAAGAGTATACAAATCACGAGTGTGTGGATGTTCCTTCTTTACAATCTTCTGGATCACCTTTATTATATTATGAAGACAAAACTGATGCATATCTCGTTCATAATGAACACAGTCATAATCACCGACATTAGCATCAGGTTTATCTGCTCTATCCTTTGCAGCATAGACAACCGTATTCAGGTGTTCTAGCTCTTGGACTAGCTTAACTAATAAAGAATGAGAGTTAAAAGAATTATATTGCTTCGACATAACAAAATCTCCTGTTATCGCAGTTGGTTGTTTTAAAAAAAGCCCCCTCGGTCGCAAGACCAAGGGGAAGTTTGGGAGAAAACTAGAGAGGGAGGAAGAGAGGTGTCCACACAAGGGGAGAGAGGGGAAGAGGGGGTGCGAAACTTGAGAGAGGTACATCATCCTCGGCACATCTTTTTTATATACAAACAAAGGATAACACCCCCTTATAGGAAATTTAGAGGACAGCCGATATGAAGAATAAAAGAAAATTAGAATTGGCTAAAGAAATACATAAAAGGAAAAAGACTATTGCTTACAAAGAAGACTTTGAACTCTTTTCAAGAGAGCAGTTGTCTATCATTACCAAGAACGCAAGTGAAGGGTTTGTACCTTTTACGTTTAATGAAGCCCAAAAAAGAATCAACAAACAACTTGAAGAACAGAGAAATAAGACAGGGAAGGTCAGAGCTATTATTCTAAAAGCCAGACAACAAGGAATCAGTACTTACTGTGCTGCAAGGGTTTTTTGGAAAACTTTTTATACTCCTTTTACTAGGTCGGTTGTTATGGCACACGACAGTGCAACTAGTGATGCCCTCTTTAATATGTCCAGAAATATAATTGACAATATGGAGGAACCACCTCTATTACAAAAGAGTAATGCAAAGGAGATATTATTTGAGCACAATAAATCAGGCTACAGACTTTATACAGCTGGTTCAAAAGAAGCTGGGAGAGGAACAACTCCAACTATTGCTCACCTATCGGAGGTCGCATTCTGGCAGTTCGATGAGCAAATATTGGCAGGACTTTTCCAAGGCATTAGCCAAGAAGAAGGAACAGAAATAATTTTAGAGAGTACAGCAAATGGTGCAAGTGGAGAATTTTACAGGCTCTTTCAGGGAGCTGTTCGAGGTGAAAATGAATATATACCCATTTTTCTACCTTGGTTTGTAACTCCAGAATACACTAGAAAGGCTCCAGAAGTATTTGAATTATCAGAACACGAAGAAGAACTGGTAGAAAAATATGATTTGACCAATGATCAGCTGTACTGGAGAAGACTTAAAATAGGCGAGTCAGGGGAACGAAAGTTTGTTCAAGAGTACCCCAGCACTGCAGAAGAAGCATTTTTGGTGACTGGTAACAGTGTATTCGATCAAGAGACTCTTTTGTCTATCAAAACTACCATTCCAGAATATTTGAGAAGGTATGACGAAAACAGTAGTTACTTCGAAGATCACAAGGAAGGACACCTTGAAGTGTGGAAACCACCATCCTTCGAGAATAAGTTTATAATAGGAGCAGACGTTGCCCTTGGAGTAGGTCAAGACTACTCTGCAGGAATAGTATTTAATCAGGACAGAGAGATTTGTGCTTTGTTCAGAGATAACTACACAGACCCCAGTGTATTTGGGGATATCTTATTTTATCTCGGCAGATACTACAATAATGCGTTACTTGCAGTAGAAAGTAATAGTCTTGGTATAGCAACACTCAATAGACTAAAACAAATGAATTATGTGAATCTTTACTACCAGACTAAAGCTGCAAACCTTTTGCACGAAGAAGGTCAAAAACCAGGATTTCGCACAACGGTTTCTACGAAACCAATGATAATAGGTAATTTGAAGAGAGCGATAGAAGACAACGATGTAATGATTCCTTCAGAAACAATACTACAAGAATTAAAAACTTATGTCTCTTTTGACAATGGTTCTACAGGAGCCATAGCAGGCAACTACGATGATACAGTCATTGCGTTAGCCATCGCACTAGAAGCATACAGAACACACCAACATAGATTGACAGATGATACTGTCTCTTGGAAAGAAAAAATAGGTCAAATACAGGAGGATCGAACACAATGGCTATGAGCGAAAAGTCTTTGGAAAACCTCAAAACAATTAATTCTCCAGAAATGGCTGAAGAGTACAGATTAAAAGGTCTTGAGGTAAGAAGAAAAAATAAAGAAAATAGAGAATTGGCTAAACAAACTATTATGGCAATGAAAGAAATGGGCGAAGATGCACCAGATGCTATCCAAGCACTTAACTATGTATTAGTTCAAGCTATGGAAAACAATGATCAAGAACAGATCGTAAAGGTTGCGAGCATACTGGCTGAGTATCAAGCACCTAAACTATCTAGACAAGATGTAACACAGACAAACTTAGATGTCGCAGACCTATCAGACGAAGAATTAGAGCAGGAGTTAAAGTCCTTTGCTCTCAATTAATACCATTGTCCTCACTTTGTCTGGGCTGCAAAGGGTATAAAAAGCCCACCTCAAGGAGATTATTATGAACGAAGAAGAATATAAAGATATATTAAAAAAAATGTATAGTGATATACAAAAAAGACAAGGTTCTTATGGAATTACTCCTGATGATATGAGAGACGTTGGTGTAAGATCAGGACTTTTTGAAATTAAAAAAGATACTATGGAAAATGCTTATGGGTCAAAACCTAATGCTGAAGCTGTTTTTAAAAATACACAAGATAAATATAGAAAATTAATGGATGAAAAAAAAATTAGAGACTCTTATTTTAAAAAGGAATATATGAAAAATTTATTTAAACTTGGAAAATTTGCTGGTGGACCACTTGCATTGCTTGGAATAAAAGAATATCTTACAGGAGATTCATTAAATCCTTATGATGCTCGAAACGAATTATTCAGAATGTCTGAAGCTAACAGAGGACCATTATCAGTGAGGTAAAATAAGATTATGGAAAAAGTAGGTACTAAAACTGATTTGATGACTCAATTTAGAAGACCTGTGTATGTAACTCCTTGGGGTGAATTAGTATCAGAGAAATCTAATACGATGAGAGTGGATGATAAATGGTTAAATATACCTTCTATACACGGAGGATATCGATACAAAGAACCTGAATTATATAGAATGCTTATGGATGGAAAAATAAAACCTACTTCCTTTCACGAAACACACATAGATGCTATAAATGCTGCAAAGGAAAGAAGTAAAAAGTTAATGAGGCTACCACTGGGGTATGGACCTCTATCAATGTTTGGAGGACGTTAATGTTTATTATATACTATATGAAGAGTATACTTTCTAGTTGGATAGAAGGGTTGCTCAGGAGTTGGGAATGGCTAAAGACGATCTTCAGGAAATTAATACCCAAAAGAAGTTCCAAGTAAAATCAAAATTTGAGGAATACGATGAGGATGGTGACGGAGTCATCAGTGACGATGAATTGAAACACACGAAAGAAATAAAAGTAACAGAATCAACTTTGAGAAAAGAACTGGCTCAGCTTAGAATGGCTAGGTATACTTTGATAGCTATGGGAGCTTTTACTTTGGCTATGTTCTTTATAGAAATAGAAAGGGTAGAAGCACTTGCAGACATAAGTAATTTATTCTATTTGAGTGGAGCAGGAATAGTTGGTGCGTATATGGGGATGAGTGCATGGATGTCAAAAAGATAAAAGCAAATGGTTGGGATAACCACGAAGATAGTTTTGAAGAGACTATCAGAAGAGAAATGCTACACTTCAAAAAAGAAAATGAGATTCTCAGAGAAGACATTAAACAATTAACAGAAAGTTACTATAAATTATTAAAGAGGAAAGAATGCGAGTGCGAATAATACTATTACTATTTATTCTGTCTTCCTGTTCTTATTTACCAGAACCATTAAATGACCCCTACATTTCTACCTTTGGTAAGAAGTGTAATGAAGAAACTTGGAGTTATATTTGGATTTATAAACGAGGACAAGACTTGACAGCATCAGAAGAACAATGTAAAATACCGATAAGGAGAGACAAATGAGAATACTTATACTATTAATGACACTATTACCTTTCACAGCTACAGCAGGAATGCTTGGGCTAGACTCAAAGGTAGAAGGTACTTATAATTTAGAAACAAATAAGGACACCTTGACAGGTGAAATAGGTAAGACAATCGAAGCATATGGATTATCTATAACTAGTGATGTTGATTTTGACATCTTAGAATTTGAATATGGTGGTTTAGATTTTAAATCAGCTTACAATATTGGGTCTATCGAAGTCTATGCCAAATCAGGTCTTGATACAGACTGGGAAATGGAAGATATTGTAGTAGGTTTTTCAGCAAAGTTCTAAATAAATAAAGGGGTGGTTTATGCAAATAAATAGTGGTGAAGACCTTATTACTGATAATTTAGATAGTTATTTAAATAAAACACCTATCGATAACGACAAATATTATGGGGTAATGAATAAAGCATTTCCATATGATTATAACAAAAATTTAAATTATGAAGATCCTATTCTTTCAAATGAAATATTTAAACAAATGAAAGAATTAAAAAAAAATTTAATAGATGAAGGAATTGCAGTTGCACATAGCTATTTTGATTACTCACCAAATAAAAAATATTATTATCCTTTAGCTGAAGTCGGTTATCCTACTAGCGATGAAGGTAAAAATCCTGAAATGACTGGAAAATATTTTGCAGTTTCAAATCCTAAAGCTAAACAAAAATATGGTAATATTCAAGATCCTGATAAAAAAATATATGAATATTTTGAAGATTTTCCTGAAGGAATAGAAAATATGCCAGGAATTAATGTTCCTATGACCCCTACTTTAGATAATTATTTTACAATGGCTGAAGAAGCAGCCCATGCTAGGCATATGGCAGATAAAAATGAAACTGGTGAATATGATAAACGAGCAGGTAATGTAAAAGAAGTTGGTCCTCTTCAAGCTTTAACTGGGAGAACTGATGAAGAATTTATTGCTAAAGATATAGCTAAACAAACTATGGGAGGATATTTAACTCCTGATACGCAAGCATTAATGGATGCTACTAAACAAAGATATGTAAATAGATTAATGCAAAAAGTTTATGCTGATCAATATGAATACGATAAAAGAAAAAATCCAGATACAGTTATATCTTATCTTAATTCGTTATTAGATGGTGGTGTAAGATATAATAGAATTGACGATGCTTATGATGCAGTAGGAATTACTCCAAAAGAATTTGCATTAAAAGAATTTGATAGATACTACCCATTTTTTAGTAATGATAAATTTTTAAATTTTAAACCAAAATTAGCAGAAAGAAATAAATTTATTAATTTTGTAGAAAATGATATGCTTAGATCAAATTATTATCCATATGAAGATCCTATTAATACATTTACAAATTTTGAATTAACAGATGAAGATATAGCAGGTTTTCAAACCTACGAAGATTTTAAAAAACAAAGGTCCAGGAGCGACAAATGAGTAGATACAATGAACAAAAAATTTTAGACGAAAGAAAAGCTAAGATAAAGAAAGTTAAAGAAAGGGTTATGACTGCCCCCACTAAGTACACTGTTAAAGACTTAGAGGAAGCTAAAACTATTCTCACAGGCAGAGGTAAAGTATAATGGCAGAAATGGGTTATAAAGAGAAGGTTAATGATGAACAGTTAATAAGCCTTATAAGTTCAGGAGTGCAAAGTGCAACTGGAGATTGGCTAAACAGTTCAGACCTCACTAGAGAAAGACTTAAGGCAACATACGAGTATGCAGGATTACCTGTTGCTCATCTGACTCCTCAAGGTGTAAGTACTATTGTTGATACAAGTACAACAGAAGTAGTTGAAGCTTATACTGCTGTGTTATCAGATTTATTTCTTAATAATCAAAAGATTGCTAGGTTTGTACCTTATGATGATACCCCTGGAGCTTTTAAAGCTGCTGCTGATGCCTCTAATTTAGTAAACTACTGCATATTTAAAAAGAATAAAGGTTGGGAAATACTTCAGACTTGGATGAAAGCATCTTTACTTTGGAAAAATGCTGTCATAAGATGGGATTATATAGAAGATTACGATTATATAATAGAAGAATATGAAACAATAGATCAACAAAGATTAGACGAAATACTTGCTGATGAAAGCTATGAAGTAATTGGTGACTTAAGTTTAGATGAACAATCAAATAATATAGCATACCTAGATGTAAGACTTAGAAAGACTATTGATAAAAGTAGAATAAAGCTAGAAGTCATACCTCCAGAAAATTTTAGAATATCTAATGAGGCTAAAGAAATAGAAGATGCTGTTTTTGTCGGTATACAAAATCAACTGACAAGATCTGAAATAAGAAAGTATTATCCTGAGTGGGCAGAAAATATTTCTGAAGATGAATGGGCAGAATTAAATAATGGAGAAGATTGGCTTGGCTCTGGTAAATACAGTGAAGACGTAGCTGCAAGAAAAGATATAACTGGTCAAAGATATTGGTCACACAATGATGGAAAAGATGAATACCCAGTAGAAGCTAATAGAGAATTAACTTTGACAGAGTCATGGTTAAGGGTTGATAGGGATGGTGATGGAATTGCCGAGTTAAAACATTTTATAACTGTAGGCAATCACATCTTATCAGAAGAAGATATTAAGACAATACCATTAGCCTCAATCGTACCTATAGATATCCCTCATGAATTCTATGGTTTATCTATGGCTGATTTTGCTAGGAGCTCTACTCTAGCTAGTACTGCTATCCTTAGAGGATTTGTAGAAAATACTTATCTTACTAACTACAGTCCTAAGCTAGCTGATCCTAATGTAGTAGACTTCAGTGCTCTACAAAATATGAAACCTAAACAAATCATTCCTACTAATGGTAATCCAGCAGCTGCAGTGGCTGCATTAGCTCCAGAAGCTATTTCAACTGGAACTGTACCATTATTAGAACATTTACAAATTATAAAAGAACAAGCAACAGGAATGTCTAAAGCTGCACAAGGCTTAAATGACACACTGTATGTCTCAGGGAATTCTGAGCAAAAATTGTCAGCTGTACAATCAGCTGCTCAGAAGCGAATCCAGCATATCGCTCGTAGATTTGGGGAAACTGGATTCAAGCAACTTATAGAAGGTGTTTACCAAACAATGTATGATAATATGAAAGGTAAACAAACTTACAATATGGATGGTGTATATAAGACTATTAATATGAGTGAGCTTCCTTCTAAAATGGATGTTGAAATATTCTTAGATATAGGCGAAAATTCTAATATGAATAAAATAACTAAATTAGGAAGAATAGGTTCAGAAATACTTCCTGCATTAAATAATCAGGGTTCAGGGATGGTGATAAAGCCTGAAGCACCTGCAGTATTAGCAACTCAGTTAATTGAATCTATGAATTTAGATAGTAATGATTATCTCGAAGACTATACAACAAATGAATTTAAACAGAAAGCAGCTGAAGAAATACAAAAACAATCTCAAATGACTGAACAAGCTAAACAATTAGAGCAAAGGAAAGCTCAAGCCGATGCTGCTCTACAAGAGTCTAATATACATTATACTAATGCACAGGCTAAAAATACATTTGATGATAACTCTAAACAGTTAGCAGTATCCATTGATAAACATTATCAAGAGTGGGCTGATCTTTCTATTAAAGCAGTTAAGGAAGGTGCTCAATTACCAGAGCATCCAAGTTATGATCAAATACTAATGATGGCTAGGCAAATACTTATGCCACAACAAACACAACAACAACCAACTCAGGGAGAACAATAATATGGCAACAGTAACTTTAAGCAGTGCTGGTGTAGGTGCTGCACAATCAGGATCAGCAGTATCAGGAACTGGTATAATAGTTATTAATGACAGCGATGCTGCAGTTACATTTGATGTAACAACTGGAGGATCAACAGTAGAGCAATCAGATATAACTGTACAGAAAAAAGACTATACAATAATAACAGGACTTGCTAGTGCTGCTAAAACACTAACAAGTGTTAAAACTGCTCATGGAACAAGTGCACAAAGTGGTGAAAAATTATATATTCACTTAGCAGCTTAAATAAATTAAACTAAATGTAATGCCGAAAGGGTTACACTAATCTTGCTTAAAAGGAGAATGATATGAATCAATTATTTGATATAACGAAATTTGCAATAGGGTTTGATGAGATGATGGATAGAGTCCATTATCAACAGAATCAATCTACAACTTATCCACCTTACGATATAATAAAGGTAGATAATTTTAATTATAAAATAGAAATGGCTCTTGCTGGATTCAGTAAGAATGATATTGAGGTTGAAGTAGCAGAAGGTATTATTACTATAAGCTCTAATAAAGAAAATGACCAAGATAAAAGTAAGCTATACAGAGGTATATCTTACAGAAAATTCACTCGACAGTTTACAATAGCTGAAGATATTGAAGTACAAGATGCCAAACTAGAAAATGGTCTTCTCACTATTTCGTTAGAAAGAATTGTACCAGATGAGAAGAAACCGAGGATGATAAAGGTAAAATAAATGGATAAATATAGACAGACAGCTGAGAAGAAGCTGGGAAATAAAAAGTCTTATGGAAATCACAAAGTTCACCCTGAAGAATTAGCCAGAGTAGCCCATGTCAAAGGACACTTTGCAGCTAAAGAAAGGGATGAATTCTTTGATGAAGTATACGGAGACGTATTAGTAGACTATTTTATAGAGTGGCTAAAGACAGATCCACATGAAACAAAATCTCGAGAGTTCCTCTACTCTTCTGCTATGGCACTTGGAAGTGTCAAAGAGAAAATGATAAACTTCGAGACATATGGTAAGAACATACCACACCTTAAGGAGGACAGTGATGAGGGAAATTAATTATAAAGAAATAATCAATAATATAGATGAAATGACTAATACTATGGAGTATGATGCAATGAGAAGTCCTGGAAAGATGAAGTTAAATGCAGATACTCTTTTAAATTTACATAAACTCAAATCTATATATGAAACTAAATTACCAAAAACACCTAAGAAAAAGGAGGTGAACAATGGTTGATAAAAATACCGAAGCAACAACGGACTCTACCCTACCAAAGGATGACTCCATAGCAACGGAAAGTCGAACTGAAGAAGCTTTGCTGGCTGACATTGTACGAAACTCTGATTTTGTAGAATCTCTACCCAATGAGCAAGTTCCTGAAGTTGACACAGCTGAATCTGAAGAAGACCCAGAGTCAGAAGAAGCTGTTGAAACAGAAGAAGTTGAAGAAGAATCTGTACCAGAAGTAGAAAATGATGAAGATGAGGATGATGAGTCTACCCAAGAATCTGAAGTTATTGCTGCTGATGATCTAGATTTAGATGCTAAAGTCTCTGTCAAAATTGATGGAAAGGACACTGAAGTATCTTTAGGGGAAATCGTTAAAGGTTACTCTACTGAACAATCTCTTTCAAATAAGGGTCGTGAACTTGGCACTGCGAGACAACAATTAGAAGAAGAATTTGGAAAAAGGTTTGAGGGGATACAAAACCTTACTAAAGCATCTGCTGCCTTGTTGTACAAAGACGAACAAACTCATGCTAAAGAATATCATAGTATCGAAAAACAAATAGAACAAGCTAGAGATAGTGGAGATACATTTGAATTGGGTGAGTTAAAAGATAAACGAGAGCAAGCTCAAAAATTATATTGGGAAGCTAAAAAAGGTCGTGAATCTTTATTACAAAATGTACAAAAACAAAATGAACAAATAATGGATAAACAATGGCAGGATGGTCTTAAGAAATACAATGATACGATATCTAATTTAATTCCTGATTATAATGAAACCTTAGTTAAAGACATTCGAAAGTTTGCCTTAGACGAAGGTCTACCAGAGAATATGATAAATACTATTATTGATCCTAATATTGTTAAATTTGTTGATGATTATAGAAGGCTAAAACAAGGTATAACTAAGGGTACTGCTAAACGAAAAACTAAAGTAGTTAAAAAAGTACCTGTTAAAAAGAATAAAACAATAGCACAGAAAAACCTAAATAAAGCAGAAATAATAAGGCAGAAAGGCTTACAAGAAAATGCATCAGAAGCTGATCAAATGAATTTTCTAAGACAACACGCAGAGCAATCATTAAGTAGTTAACAAATTTACGGAGGTAAAGTAAATGACAAATATACTAGCAAGCCGTGGCACTAGTGGACCAGGAGGTCCATCCAGAACTACGACTGCTAACGTCTCTCAAAGAGAAGACTTAGCAAATTTTATTTCAATGATTACTCGAGATGAGACTCCTTTTATGGGCTCAATCGGTAAAACTAAAGCAACTGCTATTTATCATGAATGGCAAACTGACACACTAGAAGCTCCTGGGGATTCAAGAATTCCTGAAGGTCAAGACTACCTAGAGCCTGGATCTAGTACTCCTACTCCTTCAGCTGGAGCTAAATTCCAATCTGTTGGTCCTCACAGAACTCGACTAGGTAACTATACACAGATCAATGGTAAAACTATTGCTGTGTCTGGAACAAGACGAGCTGTAGACCAAGCTGGTGTGGCAGACGAATACGCTTACCAACTTAAGAAGCGTGGTACTGAATTACGTAGAGACGTTGAGAGAGATATGATTCACTCAATGAACGTATCTGCTGCTATTGGTGCTAAAAATGGTGATGCAAGATCTGCAGGTTGTGTGTATTCATTTATCAATGATACAGCTACAACTGCTTATGTTGGTCAATTTGAATCACCAGGATCTGCAGCTACTCCAGTAGCTATGGGTGATGGTACTCAAGTTGTTCACTCAACTATTTCTGGTGCTGGTACTGCTCCAACTAAAGGTAGTCTTGCATTGACAGATGTCGATTCTGTTATGCAAAAGATTTACCAAGAGGGTGGTAAGGCTACAAGAATAATGCTCTCACCAAAACTACGAAGAGACTTCTCTGATCTTATGGTCAGTGATACTGGTGTAGTTAGAAATATTGACGAAAAAGGAAAGCTGAGACAATCAGTTGACGTTTATATGTCAGATTTTGGTGATATTATGGTAGTTCCAAACTATATTATGGGTCTAGGGCATAACCTATACCTTAAAGGTCATAATGGTGTTACCCATACTGGTTCAGGTACTACAAACCTAGCTGATTTCACTGCATTGATCTATGATCCAATGTGGTTTAATATTGCTACTTTAAGACCACTATCAGAAGTCGATGTAGGTCAAAAAGGTGACTCAACTGTCGGTATGATGGTTGAAGAATTCACTCTTGAGGTACGTAATCCAAAAGGGTGTGGTGCAATCTACGGATTGAGCTAAATCTAAACAAGGGGTAGTCCTAATAGGGCTGCCCCTATTTTTTTATGAGGAGATAAAATGAAAAAATTTATATCAATATTATTAACTGTACTATTAATACCAACAATGTTATTCGCCAGTAGTGGTGAGTTTAAAAATCATGTCAAAGTAGGCTTTGTTTATGTTGGTCCAGTTGGAGATCATGGTTGGACTTATATGCACGACCAAGGTAGACTGATGTTAGAGGAAGAATTAGGAGATAAAGTAACTACAGTATATGTAGAGAGTGTTCCTGAAGGTCCAGATGCTGCAAGAGTTATGAGGGATATGGCACAAAGTGGTGTCGATATAATCTTCACAACTTCATTCGGATATATGGATCAAACACTAAAGGTAGCAAAAGAATTTCCAGATGTAAAGTTTGAACATGCCACTGGATATAAGAGAGCTGAGAATGTTAGTGTTTACAGTAGTAGATTTTATCAAGGTAGATATATACAAGGTGTAATTGCAGGGCATATGAGTAAAGAAGGAAAGGCAGGTTATATTGCCAGTTTCCCTATTCCAGAAGTTATAAGGGGAATAAATAGTTTTTACTTAGGTGCTAAGTCAGTTAACCCTGAGTTTGATGTGGATATTATTTGGGTTAATACTTGGTATGACCCAGCTAAAGAATCTCAAGCTGCAGAAGTATTGATTAGTAATGGTGCTGATATAATTACACAGCATACAGATAGTCCTGCTCCACTACAAACAGCAGGAATTAAAGGTATAATGGCATTTGGTCAAGCTTCAGATATGATAGCATTTGCACCAGATACTCAGTTAACTTCTATATTAGATAACTGGGGACCATATTACGTTTCTAGAGTGAAAGCTCTTATGAATGGTATGTGGGAAAGCGAAGATACTTGGGGAGGAATGAATACTGGAATGGTAGGAATGGCTCCTTATACTAATATGCCTGATGATATTAAGGCTATTGCTATGAAATTAGAACAAGATATTTTAGATGGAACGTTTAATCCATTTGATGGGATAGCTAGTGATGGTGATTTACTAGGAATGATGAATTATGTAGAAGGTATTGATTCGACAATACCATAGGAGGACAGATGATTAATAGAAGACAATTTGGAGCTGGTGCTGCTGCTATAACAGCCTTATCAGCTTTTCCTGTTTTAGGTAATACTAAGATTAAAGTAGCAGGAATATATACAGTACCCACACAGCAGAAATGGGCAGCAAGACTACACCTTGCACTTGAAGCTGCTGCTAAGATGGGTAAGATAGAATATGTTTATTCAGAGAATACAGCTAACACTGACTATGTTAGAGTGATGAGAGAATATTGTGAGAGTGGTGTTAACTTAATTGTAGGTGAAGCATTTGGAATTAGTAAAGAAGCTAGAAAAGTAGCTGATGATTATTCAAGTGTCTCATTTTTAATGGGTGATCCATTTAAACCTCACGGAGATAACTTCTCTGTCTTTGATAACTATATTCATGAACCTTGCTACCTTATGGGTAAAATAGCAGGGGCTATGACAAGGTCAAATAAGATAGGTATGGTCGGAGGTTACGCAATCGGTGAAGTCAATAGATTATTTCATGCTTTTATGGACGGAGCTAAGTCTGTAAATCCAGCTGTACAATTTAAAGTTACCTTTATAGGTTCTTGGTATGACCCACCAAAAGCTAAAGAAGCTACATTTGCCCAAATAGAATCTGGGTGTGATGTTATGTATGCTGAAAGAGCAGGGGTAGTAGATGCCTGTAGAGATAAAGGTATATTGGCATTTGGTAATGTAAATGATATGAACAAAGAAGAGAATGGAAAGGATGTAGTTGTTACTTCTGCCTTATGGCATATGGAGTCAGCAATTAATCATGCCATCGATAGAGTTAAATCAGGTTCATTTACAGCTGAAGAATACCATAATTGGACTATGATGAAAATGGGTGGAGCTACACTAGCACCATACTATGAGTTCGAGGATAAGATTCCTCTAGACATTAAATTAGAAATTGCAACACTATCTAACAAAATTAAGTCAGGCGAGTTTGTAGTTAATATAAATGATGAGGAACCTAAATCAACTTTTTAAATGAGGGGAGCTTCGGCTCCCTTTACTATATGGAGAATAAATATGACGTTAGCCGAATGGAAGAGACTTAAAATACTTCATGATGCTGAGGTAACAGCAGGAAAAAAGAGAGGACCTTTTACTATACCTAAACCTAAGAAAATAATAGGTGGACCTAAGATTGGAACAATGAACATTAGTAAATACTATAGTAAAGGTGGTTACGTAATAACAGGAAGAGATTAATTAACATAACGGAGGGAAAAATGTACGTTATTAAAACAAATGCAGGTAATATATTTCCAGTAGAGAAGTGTATGTATAGAGTAGGAGCAGCAACAGGTGGTGGTTATAAATTAACTCATCTAATGCTTATAAATGTAAGTGGTACACCAGCACCAGCATTACAAGAAGGATCTCCAACAGTAGCAACAGCTGGAGACTTATTAGGTTATATTGGTAAGTCAGGTAGATTTACAGCTATCACAGAACCTGCCACTTAATAGGAGAAGAGGACATGGCTAAAGAAAATGAATTTAAATTCCAAAGTGCTACTGTCGATCCAAGAAAAGGTATGAAAGCTGGATTTGATTTACAGACAGGACAATGGGAAGCAAAACAAGATATAGATCAGTATAAACAACAAGCTAAATTTGATAGAGATAGAGAACAATATTTTGGTAGAAAGAAAAATACTTCTGGTTTTCGTAAGATGGCTACTATACCAGATATTGTAGCTATTAAAATAAATGAAGATCATGGAATAGATTTACATTCTACTACATTTATGAAAGATAGAGATAAAATGAAAAAGCTTAAGTACATACTTCAAACAGAATACCCTGATCTTCTTGTAAACACTTAGGGAGACGTATATGGCAAGAACGTATGCACAGTTTACAGCATTAGTTAGGAATTGGTCTAATAAAGATTCCACAGTATTATCTGAT
>Ga0209404_10000949_pt1 | contig 21116 bp, 21 predicted proteins | sample TroAtlMetagenome_2_FD_187447 | JGI IMG/M metagenome (GOLD analysis project Ga0209404, IMG submission 187447) | Marine eukaryotic phytoplankton communities from Atlantic Ocean - Tropical Atlantic ANT8 Metagenome (SPAdes) (version 2) | ecosystem: Environmental > Aquatic > Marine > Oceanic...
GCCCGGCTAGGAGCTGAGGGACTAAACCGAGCCGTTCCTGTTTGGATAGGTATCGGGTGTTCGTGGTGGGAGAAACGCTGTGAGAATCATCCTCACTGTCGTCCTTGACCAATGTCGTTGAGCAGATATTGTTCGAGATCATTATCGAGGGGTACATCGACTTGAAGTCGAGCACGACAACCCATGGTTCGACGCCCGGATCCACCTCATGCACGTATCCTCCGGCTATCTTGCCCTGCTTCCTTGGGCCCTGGTTAGTATTGGGGACGGCAACCCCCTCTCTGTCTGCCAGGCGTATCACTAGAGAGTCAATCCAGCGACTGGTTGTGCTGGTCGCTGCTATGTCCACGGTAGTCAGTGATACGGAGGCCAGCGCCTCCTTCCTGGCTATTGACTTCAGATTGTCCAGTATATCCAGAGGTAGTACCGTGTCTCTGACGCAGTACTCCAGGACTTCATCCGGTCTCGCCGCCCACTCCTCGTCCATCTTGCTCGCATCGATGTCCATCTTGTGCATCTCGTCATCATCGGGCCATAGAAGCTTAGAGACGTACTTCAGCGACTCTCGCTGCGGCCTCAGGGTCTGCCTGGCCTGCCACCAGGCATCGAGAGGGATTCTTCCCTTGATGGTCCAGACCCTGTTCTGCTCCCTGTTTGGGAATACCCTGCCAGGCCTTCTCCATCCTTTCTTTATCTCGCTATCAGACATAGGCACCCTGCCCCAGCCGAGAAGGGGCGCTCGATCGCTCTCGGAGTTCGGGGAGATGTCTTCTGATCGCTCCTCCATTCTTGGCAAGTCAAAGTTGTCGATATTGTAACCGGTGATGAAGTCCGGGTCCTCATTTCTGACCACCTCTGTCAGCCTCTCAAGTATCTCAGTCTCAGCCCCTGTTATCGGATACTCAGTCCTCTGGCCCCCTCTATCTACGATGGCCGCCGCACAGAGTATGGTGTTGTCAGCTATGCTGGTCTCCAGGTCGAATGAGAGTGTGACGAATGGAGCAGGAAACGGGTCCGCCCTCTCAAGGCCCGTGATGTCGCACGAGACCACCATGTCGACGGGGTAGAGCCCGGAACCACCGACCGCCATGATCCTACTCTGCGCAAGATCCCTGTCTGTTGTTTCGGGGCTCTTTGCTTCCTCCGGTGCTCGATCATCTGCCCAGAGGACCTCTCCGTTCATTCGGACGTGTGGACCTAGGTCAAGATCGAGCAGCAACCTCTGCACGAACAGTATGTCCGCACTGGTTACCGTCCATCCAAGACCCGAGAGGGCCTTCCTAACGCCACGTACCTTGGTGGTGTCCCTCACGAATACCTTGTAGTGAGGCCTAACCCTGCCGTCTCTGGTGGATAGCTTCATCCCACTAGGCTCAGGATCGCTTCGAACATCCTTTGTATCGGACACCTTTTCTAAGGATAAATTAGGAGTTGTAACTGTCTCGTCTGTAGAGGGATCTGATATTTCGACATATGGCCTGAGTCCGTTCACAAGCAGCAAAGTAGAGTGACCAGTCCTAGACCTGCACCAGAGCTCAATCACCGTCTTCGGCTGGCCTCCGTCCTGCCACGCACGATTGTCCCCCGAGACTATGCAGACGTCCTCATTCCATTGCATTAGTTCACCCGTCACCTGCCAAGGTCGTTGCTATACCCCACGTCATCGTGAGGGGCCATAACCATGCCGGGGGGGTCCTCAGCGGAACCGTTGAAAGCCGAGGCGTTCCCCTTTGCAACAATTGAGGTGCGGGGAATGAGTGAGGACGTCGGGCCGGAGATAGACTGGGACTCACTCACTTTCAGTTTCACGCAAACTGATCGCATGTACATCGCTACTTGCAAGCAAGGGGAAGAGTGGGATTCAGGGGTGATGCAGGACTTCCAGAACCTCAGCCTGTCTCCGGCCGCGGGCGTGATCAACTACGGACAGGGTCTGTTTGAGGGAATGAAGGCACAGTATGCGGAGGATGGCAGTGTAGTCCTTTTTCGACCGAGCGACAATGCCAGGAGATCAAGGGAGGGCGCTCGGAGACTGGGAATGCCACCAGTTCCCGAGGATATGTTCCTTGATGCGGTGATGAGGACCGTGAGGGAGAACATCCGATGGGTCCCGCCGATGGGCAAGGGGGCCCTTTACGTCAGGCCCCTCCTCTTTGGGAGTGGGGCTATCCTGGGTGTCGCCCCCGCTCCCGAATTCACATTCCTCGTCTACGTCTCTCCGGTGGGGCCTTACTTCAAGGGGGGGATTACACCTACTTCGCTTAGGGTTTCTGACGAGTTCCACAGGGCTGCTCCAGGAGGATCAGGAGGCGTGAAGGCGATTGGGAACTACGCACCGGGGATGGTTCCCTCGAAGATGGCTAAGAAGGAGGGCTACTCCGAGATAATTTACCTCGATGCTGTCAATCACCAGTACATCGAGGAGGTGGGGGCCGCCAACTTCTTCTGCGTCAAGGACGGGGTCATATCGACTCCAGAGCTGACCGGAACTATCCTTCCAGGTGTAACGAGGGCATCCGTCATGGAGCTCGCGGAGTCCAGGGGCTACGAGGTGAGAGAGGAGAAGGTGGATGTCGAGTACGCGCTTGAAGCGGAAGAGTGCTTCTGCGTCGGGACCGCAGCCGTAATTTCCGCAATTGGAACCATAGAGTACGGAGACCGAGTGGTCGAGTATTGTGGGGGTGATGTCGGACCAGTAGCCATGGAGATGTACGATGCCCTGACAGCAATCCAGCAGAGAAGAGCACCGGACGAGTTCGGCTGGACCGTCTCAGTGGAATAGTACACTAGGTTCTCAGAACCATTCCTCTCGAGTTTGGAAGAGAAGGTACGAAGCCCCACTTCTCGTAGAATCCGTCTACGTCTGCCATGAGATTGATGTACGAATCAGGAGGCGCTTCTCGAAGCAGGTACTCCATCAGTGAATCCATGATGATGGTGCCACCCCCATTCCTCTGATATTCCTCTATAACCAGCATATCGCAGATTACGAAAATTGTCCCGCCATCCCCCACGACTCGACCCATTCCTACGATGTCATTCGAATCCTGGAGCCTGAGAAGAACCGAGAAAAGCTCCTGTCCGAGACCCCTCTCCGCTCCTTCCTGTGAGCGGGGGCCCATCCCTGCCGCGGCTCTGAGGCTAAGGAAGGTCTCCGTATCTGGAAAACCCTCTTCCAATCTGAACAAAACCTCACTTCCGGCCGAACTTCTTCTTCCTCTGCCCGCTCTTCCGGTGCTTGAACGACTTTCGCTGAGAACGCCTCCTACGATCGCCCTTGGCAGGCCCCCTTGTTGCATCCTTGCCTTGCTCCTTTGCATCTTTTGACCTCTTTCTTAGGGCAGTTCCGATTGCCTTCATGACTCCCTCTTTGCTGTTAGCCCCAGTCACTTCGAAGACGTGTTTAGGAGGCATAACGACCCTCCCTTCCTTTGCATATGGCCTGGATGGGTGGCTGGCTTCTGGCTCCTGCCTCATCTTCCTAATCCCGGCACTGCGGGCGGCCCAAACAACAGACTCCAGAGTTGGCTTTGGAATGCTGGCTTCCTTAGGGACCCTCCGACCGTCTGAACGGGTAAGTCTAGAGTCGAAGTATCCGGTCCACAGAGTCATCTCATCTCCCTTTGCCGCCATGCTATCGCCCTATCCCTGAGTGATGTGTGACTTGAGGGCTTCGTGCCTCATTCTTCCACTAGCACGCCGCTGACCACGCCGTGCATGCCGGGTCTGCTGGTTACCTTGACCAGCCCCTTGTCGGTTTCCAGAACCGCTCCCTTGGTCACGATGTTCCTCCTCACGTAGTTGGGATCAGCATCGTTTCCGACTACGTTCTTTACAGTAGCTCTGACTGTCTTTCCGTCCTTCGTGTTGACGTTTACCTGATTCACTGAGAGGGTTCTGACTGTCTGTGAGCCCGCCCTCTTCCGGTAGTTCTTCCGGGCATCTTCCTCGCCCACGTATGCGAGCTGCTCCTCGCTGGCGACCTCGGTCCTGCGCTTGCCTCTGTAGCGGTTCGGACGCTTCAGACGCCCGCCCGTGGGCTTCCTGCGTGAAATGCCATGCCACTTCGCCATGCGTCCCGCCGACCTGCCTGCCTTATTTCAAACGATTGGAGAACTAGAATTCTACTTCCAATGCTCACCTAGGTCTGAAGCAGCAGACTCAATCGCCTCCTCGAGCTCTGCGTAGCTCCTAGCTACAGGGAATTGCGGAAACTCATCGACCACGTTATCTGGGGGCCGGAATAGGATTCCCGCGCTAGCAGTTGACAACATGGTGGTGTCGTTGTAGGAATCGCCAGCTGCGATAACGTTGTAGTTCATCCCCATCAGAGACTCCACCGTCTTGCGCTTGTGATCATCACACCTAATCTCCCAGTCCTCTATCCTCCCACTATCGTCTATAACCAAGGAGTGGCACAATAGGGTTGGATCGCCCAATCTTGCCATCATGGGCTTGGCAAACTGGGAGAAAGTGTCTGAGAGAATCAGAGTGGGCCATCTGGACTCCAATGATTGGAGGAACTCAAGAGCCCCTTCCATGGGCTCCATGGAGCCTATGGTCGAGGTTATGTCCTCTATCTTGATGTCATGCTGATCGAGTATTCCTAGCCTGTAACTCATCAGTCGATCGTAGTCAGGCTCGTCCCTGGTTGTCCTCCTGAGTGCTTCTATCCCAGTTCTCTCGGCGACATTGATCCAAATCTCAGGTATCAGCACGCCTTCGAGGTCGAGGCACACGGCAAGCATCGAGCAGCGCTGAGGGCTCTGCGCTTCAAGTGTGTGCTTTCGGCATGTTCTTGCGCCTAATTGCATGTGCGCAATCATGGTGGACAAGAGGCTCAGGAGGAGGACCCCAGTAAGAATCAAGCAGATCAGGGGCGTTGCGGATGAGCTGGCATCGTGGATAGGGCACGAGGTCAGCCTCGATGGTTTTCTCGAGCAGGCGCATTATCAGGAAACCGACCTTATTCTAGTAGATAGGGTCCCTCTAGCGATGAAGATTGAGGTTGGAGGAGAAATGGGTTGGTACCCCACGTTGAAGGGAATTTCCGAGTGGAATGTCGAGAGCTCGTGGGTAGCTGTTGACGGGGGGGCGATACCATTCCTGGAAAACGGAGCCGATTGCATGGGCGCGGGAATTCATATTGCAGATCCATCACTGCAGAAGGGTGATTTCGTCTGGATTAGGAACCAGGAGACTGGTGAGCCAATTGCATCGGGGACAGCACTGCACGATGGCGAGGAGATGATGTCGATGACAAAGGGGAAGGCGATTTCTACGATTCACTGGATAGGTGACGACCTCTGGAATCTTGAGACATAGTGCCTCACCATTGATGAGTGATGGTTTCTCACGACCATCCGTGCGAACTGTCTTGATGACGCTACTCATACTTGTTTCGGTGGCTTCTGCGGCCGATGCCTCCCAGGGCGGAGTCAACGAGGAGGAGTCGTTAGAGGGGACTGGAGTGGAGAGTGTTTTGCATCCTAGTGCCGCATCTGCAGGCGAGACTTTCGAAGTCAGCATCCGTCTAAACGAGGAATCATCGAGTAACGTGACTTCGGTCACATGGGTCACTCAGGTATGCATCAACTCTGGAATCTGCTACCCTCCAGAGACGCATTCAATGACAGTCGAGAGTGACGTCTGGGAGGGTGCAATAGTGCCCGAGGAGACTGTCACCTACGTCAACTGGAAAATTGAGATTGAATGGGCAGATGGTAACACAACCAGTATTCCCGAGAACGGATTCGGCTGGAAGGTCTGGTCCGATTGCTGGTATGACAATGGCACTTGGGGAGGGGATTCGACCGAATGCAAGCCTACAGACTCGAGCTTTGCACCGGGCTTCGCAGCTCCTCTGGCAATTGCATCCATATGCATGGCGACATTGATGATTCGGCGTGAGTGATTGGAAATGACGAACACCGATGAGACAGGATTCATCGACTTGGAATTCATCGAGATTGACAACGAAATCATGCTCTCCAAGGCACGCTCATTCTACGAGAGCATGGACCGCCGCAGGACCACTCGGCAATTCTCCAATCGAGATGTACCCCGGGAATTGATTGAACTGGCTATCAGGACAGCAAGCACCGCTCCCTCTGGTGCTCACCTCCAGCCATGGACATTCGTGGCAATTTCGAACAAGGAGTTGAAGGCGGTTATCAGGGAGGAGGCTGAGAAGGAAGAGGCTAGGTTCTACGAGGAGAGGATTCCAGAGGAGTGGGAGGAAGTACTAGCACCGCTTGGTACCGATCATGTGAAGGAACACATCACTGAAGCCCCATGGGTCATTGTTCTGTTCAGACACTCGAAGAGGGAGAGAGGGAATGGTTTCGCACCCACATACTACTCACAGGAGTCTTGTGGCATTGCCGCCGGTCTGTTCATTTCAGCAATCCACAACATGGGACTGGCGACACTCCCTCACACGCCCTCTCCGATGGGTTTCCTACGAGAAATACTGCAGAGGCCCAAGCACGAGCACGCAATGCTGCTACTCCCAGTCGGATACCCTGCCGAGGGAGCGAAAGTTCCCGATTTAGCCAGAAAGGCATTGGAAGAGGTCTCGGATTTCCGAGATTGATTAAGTATTGTAGAGATTACCGAACACACATGAAGAGTACCAGAAAGAACGCTTTGGCGATTCTGCTAGCCCTACTGATGACTGCCTCTGCCCTATCGGGTTGCTCCGGTACGGATGACGATGTGACTGCCGAGCCCACCGATCTCGAGGACTGGAACGTTTTCCAGGTACAGAGCTCGTCCGACCTCCCCCCATGTGACTCAGAAACTGACGGGAGGCTCTACTACGTGTCTTCCGAGTCTGGCTTCCAAGCATGCTCTACCGGCTCTTGGCAGTCGATTGACCTAACTGGTCCAGCGGGAGCAGACGGAGAAGCGGGGCCAGCGGGTCCGGCAGGGCCAGCGGGAGCAGACGGAGAAGCGGGGCCAGCGGGAGCAGACGGAGAAGCTGGACCGGCAGGGCCAGAGGGCGAAGATGGAACCTCTTTCTCAATCATCGGAACAGTGGAGGAAACTTCTGACCTTGGAGAGATATACATCGGCGACTCTGGGGACGCTTTCTTGGTGAACTCAACAGTACACATTCACGTATGGAGCGGATTCGAATGGGTTGACCTAGGAAATATCTCAGGACCAGCGGGCCCCACTGGGCCACAGGGGAACCCCGGGGCAGATGGTGTTGCGGGCTCGGCAGGAGCCGACGGCGATACGGGCCCTATCGGGCCAGAAGGGCCTGCAGGAGAGGACGGGGCCGACGGCTCCATGCCCGTAGTGATGGAGATGGACGTCACAGTCTCAAGCATGAAGTTCTACATCGACTCAATCCTGCAAGCGGACGTCACCCTCTACAGGGGATTCACCTACACATTCGATCAGTCTGCTTCTAGCAACTCCGCTCATCCGCTCAGGTTTTCCACGACCAGCGATGGTACGCACGCAGGAGGGAGCCAGTTCACTGATGGGGTAACATACACGGGGAGCCAGGGTTCGAATGGGCTGCTAACTTTCACAGTCCCCTTGGATGCTCCCGACACACTGTACTACTATTGCCAGAATCATGGAAACATGGGAGGGGAGATCTCGATCCAATCCTTAGGAAGCGTCTCTTGAGCCGTGAATTTGTTGCTCTGACTCTTCGGGTGGGACGGCAAACACCAATGCCACCCCTGAACCAACTATGAGCAGGCCACCCACCCAATCCGCAGGATCTAGGGTCTCCCCGAAAATCGCAAATCCGTAGAAAGTTGCTACTATTACGGTGAGGTAGGAGAAAGCACTGACCCAAGCTGCATTCGCCTTATGATAAGCCATCGTTATTCCAATCTGGCCCCCTCCCGCACCGATTCCCACACCAACTAGGGAAGCTATTGCCGTGGAATCTAGTGACGGGATGTCGGGGCCTGCTTGGACGATGCTTCCACAAACAGAGAAGGCTGCGAACCAGAACACTACAGTTGCGGGAGAATCAGTCTTCCTCAGTTCCCTGACGTACATGTATGCCAGAGCGGCGAAGAATCCTGAACCCAATGCCAAGAGTGCGTCAGGCTCGATGCTACCCAATTGGGGCGAGATAATCAGGACTATTCCAACAAATGCAGTAATCACGAGCATGGCAACTCCAGACGAAACGCGTTCTGCCAGAACCCTGCCCGAAAGAAGCGCTACGAATAGCGGGCCCGTGTACTGAAGGGTGACAGCCTGGCCTATGGGAATCCTGCCTAGAGCAGTGAAGTAGAGAATCATCGCGAGAAGTCCGACGGAGCACCTGAGTAGCATCGTCCTCTTATCATTGACTCTCAAACTGACACCTCGAGTTATCGCGAAAGCAGCAACTGCGAAGGCAATCACCGCCGATCTGACCATGATGATCATCCACACATCTGCATGGTCGCTCGTCCACTTGACCAGCGCATTCATTGTTCCAAAGCATATGCTGCCGAAAATCATCCAGAGGACAGCGGCCCTGGGGGAGTCTGGAACTTCCTCCTCTGTGACGAATGAGGAAAGGTCCGGCCCCTCCGTGCTGGAGAAGATTTCATCCAGGCCCCTCCCTAGTCCGCTCTTAGCCATCTTATTACAGACCCCAACGGCGTTGCAATTCTGTGGTAATTGCCTGGTAATCCTTCCCCCCGGCACTGGAGGGATCATGGAGATGGATCGGGACTCCGTGGCTCGGTGCCTCTGCCAACCTCACGTTCCTCCTGATTGCCGGTCTAACCACTAAATCAGGGAAATTGTCCAGAACTTCCCCTGCAACCTGTTTGTTCAGTAGTGTCTGTGAGTGCATGGTCAGGAGGACTCCATCCACTCCCAATCTATCGTTCAGGAGACTCCTTACTTCCCGAATTGTCCCGGACAATAGAGCCAATCCTTCCAATGCGAAGTATTCTGTTTGAACTGGCACCAGTATCCCGTCCGAGGCCACTAATGCGTTGATTGTCACTAGCCCCAGTGAAGGGGGCGTATCTATCAGCACGATGTCGTAATGAGCAAGTAACGGTTCGAGTGCCTCCTTCATCCTCTTCTCCCTCCCTAGTTGCCTCATCATCTCTTGCTCCAATCCAATCAGGCTCTTGTCCCCGACTATGATATGCAGATTGTCAACAGCCGTAGCGTGTCTGGAGTCGACTGCAGTCTCGGGGCTCAGTATCAGGTCTCGTGTGGTTGTCCTTACCCTGCTCTTATCCACGCCTAGTCCGGTTGCGCAGTTTCCCTGGGAATCAGAGTCTATCACGAGTACTCGGAATCCTCGAAGAGCAAGTTGGGCTGCGATGTTAATCACCGTAGTTGTCTTCCCAACTCCTCCCTTCTGATTGATTACGGTCACTACTCTTGCCCTCCCTTCTGGGGTTGGTAACGAAAGAGGAAGCTCCATCGGGCTTCGTGACCTATTTGACCCGATATCTTCGACCGAATCAAGAGGCTGTGCGAAGACTTCGTCCTCCTCCTCCAAGAATTCCACGTCGATAATCAACGGAGCATCGCCAACATCCGGCAGTTCTTCGTCGCCGTCCGAGGAGTTCATCCTAGGCAACGGCGCTAGGAGCCGTGTTGAACATGACGCTTGCTTGAGGGATGAGAATGCGTGTTTGCTTTAGCTTGAGGAACGGTCGATAAGATACCAGAGAACCATCTCACCTGTCTCGGCATCCATTGCTAGGTCTAGCGACATTTCTCTTCCGTTTTCTTCCCAATGCCTAGTTGCAGTCATTGTGACCTTGCCATCTCCAAGATCCCCTGGAAGGAAGCTAAGGATTTCATTGTCCTCTGTGACAGAAAGCCTGTAGCCTACCTCTGCCCCTGGGTTCCATGAACTGCCCGATTGAATGAATGGCGATAGATCTGGATATCGAGAGGGGCTTAGGATCCGCTGCTCTAGGAGAGAAATCGTCTGGGTACTAGGGATCGAGTCTCGATTCCATGAAACATCGCCGCCCCCGTATGAGCCAGAGGAGACGATATCGCACCCGTCCGGAGAGCCGCGTAGAACCAGCCAACCAGCATCATCGTCCTCATCCACCCATGACATGTTCCACTCCCCTTCCCCGGTGGGTTTGGACCACGAAGCCTTCCATATGTATCCCCCAGAGTCTAGGGCCAGTGTTGCTTGATTGCTAGGGTAGCTTGCCTTCAGACATGTGACGGCCTCTTCTAGGTCGAATTGCCTGATGTCAGACTCGTCCCACATTGAATCAACCCAGTTCCTCTTTGTGGAGGTCCCCGGCCTGTCTTCTCCGTCGGTGGGGCTTCCAATGTAGTCCCTGTTCCAGTCTATTGGGCTGCTCCCAGAGGAATAGCCTGTCCTAGAGAATGTCGTGGTAATGGCGAGAGTGCCTTGGGGCAGAATCTCATCAGAAAGTGAACTAACCAGGAAATCACAGTTTTTCGTCTGCAGGTCCTTGTCTAGGAGAATGTCGGACATCTGTTTCACAGGCCAGGCACTTCCGCTCTGGACGTAGATCTGTATCCTAGCATGGCCATAGCACTTCCCGATTTCTTCGTGTTCCAGCGAAACCGGGTAGACGAGTCCGTGGATATCGTCTCTGAACTCTTTCTTGACCTCCCAGTTCCAGTCTGAGTTCCAATTAATATCCGGGTCTGATGACCTTGCCCCCTCCTTGATGACAGCGTCACCGAAGAACTCGTGGAGCTCTATCGGAGTCATAGGGAAGGATAGGGTTGGAAGGAGTGCCGCCAATCCTCCGAGCCCCCCTGCATCATATGTTACTGCTCTGAGGTTTGTAGTGACTGAGTCGACGTCGCTGAAAGAGACCGATGTGTGGGTTCTCTTGACCTCGGCCTTCTCTATCTCCACCCAACTGGTCGAGTCGACCGACAGTTCGTTCCCCGACATCACCCACCTGATATTGCCACAATCGGTTTCAGCCTCATCCCTCCAGGTCCTTCCCTCGAAATCCACATCAAGCTCCATGTTAATCCTCTTCTCAGCAGACAGGAAACCAGTCCTGCCAAGGCTATCAGTGGTTTCTACAGCACCTGATTCTGGGCCATCAGTGACCTCAACCGTTCCAGTCCCATCCATTTCCATAGAGAATTCCCCGCAGGCCGGATCTAGAATTCCGCCCGAAGAGTCTCTAACAATGCTAATCATCTCCTCCCCATCGATGGTGATGCTAGATTCGATAATCTGGAAGTCCATGCTCTCACCGAATCTCAGTTCTGAGGCTGTGAAACCAGAGCTTCTCTGGAGAAAAACCGTAGCAGTCGCACCAACGAGGATTGTAACGAGTAGGATTGCGACGACTGCCTTCCACCTAGTCCCTAGGGAGGAAAGGGTTGGCATTGAGATGACAAGCGATGGCTGATCGTCCTCTCCGAGTATGACCGGTTCCAGGGTAGCCGGCTGCTCCTCCGGCTCGGGAGAAATCACCTCGGCCTCTACCACCTCGGCCTCTACGACATCGCCGATCCTGGCTAGGACCTCGTCGACTCTCTCACGGGTATCCGGGGGATCATCATCGATTACAAGAGCCTCCTCCGACCAATCTTCCTCATCTGTTTCCTTCTGGGGCTCATCTAGGACTCCCGCATCCTCAAGAATCCTATCGACCAGTACGGATTTATTGCCCGAAACTAGGAGGCCCCTTTCCTTGCAAATCTCCCTTAGCTTCGCCACTGTGTTTGAGGTAAGCGACTCTCTGTCAATTGAATCGTCTTCGGGCATGCTCTGTCACTCAGTCCGGCCCTGAGGCTTTCAATCCCTCCGACTTAATGAGCCCTTGAGAGCATACTCCCGGTGTTGCCACGAGTTCCCGAGGGAAAGGATTGAAGACGCTCCCTTGGGCGGCGCAGGACATGGAGCCTAGACTCGTACTCCTCTCCAGGGGGCCCGAGCTGTACAGCACGAGGAGGCTTGCAACCGAGGCAGAGAAGGCTGGCTGGCTGGTCAACATAATCGACCCACTTGCACTAACCATAGTGGTCGATGAGGATGGTGGCAGGGTTTTGCACAAGGGCTGGCCCGTGGAATGCGAGGCCGTGCTACCTAGGATTGGGTACTCGATCACCAGGAGGGGCGTTGCCATAGTGAGGCAGTTTGAGCAAACCGGAGTCATCGTCCTAAACACGAGTCAGGGCATTCTCAGGAGTAGGGACAAGCTCGTTGCATGCCAAATGATGGCCGAGGCCCGAGTCCCCGTCCCAATCACTGCTCATGTAGGAGCATGGGAAGATACCGACCGTGCAGTTAGAAGAGTCGGGGGCACCCCCTGTGTGGTCAAGTCAACAGAGGGGACCCATGGATCCGGGGTCTTCTTGGTCAACTCCCCACAGCAGGCAAGGCAACTCGTATTCCAGATGCTTGAGAGGGGCATGAGGCCATTGGTTCAGGAATACATCAAGGAGTCCCACGGAAGCGACATCCGTGCTCTAGTAGTCGGCGGGGAGGTCGTGGCTTCGATGCGAAGGAAGGCCCATGGGAGCGAGTTCCGTTCCAACTTCCACCTCGGAGGGTCTGTTAGCAATGTGGAACTGACAGAGGATCAGAGAGAGATAGCGATTTCCTCCACCGAAACACTGGGACTTGAGTTGGCCGGTGTCGATATGCTGGAGTCAGACCGGGGCCCCTTGGTCCTGGAGGTAAACTCCAGCCCGGGCCTGGAAGGAATCGAGGGAGCGACCAAGATCAATATAGCAGAGAAGGTAGCTTCACGTCTGAACAAACTGTATGGGGATTTCATGGCCGACTCGAATGAGGTCGAAGGTGCCAATAACCCCAAAGAAAGAGACTCTGAACGGGTTTACTAAGCTCCTCGGCCAGGGATTACACGCCTTCTAATCTGATTCCAGAACTAGGGAAACAGAGAAGCATTCAAGTTCCGCTACGCCTCGTTGCCTTCGTCCTACGGGACAGGGATGCACATGCCGTTCGCGGCAGGAGGCGAGATGGGTTGACTGGAGAAGGGGACCGGAAAGAGATCGAAAACCCGCTTAGTGGAAGGTTTGGCAGGCGGTTCGATTCGGACGAGATTGGCATCGGGGACTCGCTTCCATCTAGGTTGAACAGACTAGCTGACCTAAATTGGCATGATTGCTGGATGCAGCAATTGCGCTCCGAGAAGAAGAGCTCCCACACCATCAGGGCATACGACGTTGCAGCTAGATCATTCTCCACAACTTCCCTACCAGGGGAAGACTCGTTGGCTTGGGAGGAAGCGTCCGCTATCCCCGTACGAACTTTCCATCCCTTCGTAGATCCCAACAATGGAAGAATGGATGCGTGGATGAATAGCCTGGGAGAGTTGAAACCCTCAACGATCAATGCAAAAATCGCTGCTCTAACGCACCTCCTGAAGTGGCTAGGCCACACTGTCCCAGATTGGATTCAACGCCCATCGAGGAGCAGATCACTCCCGAAGACACTTGGCAAGAGGGAGTTGGCCAGGCTTAGGAAAGCCGTGAGCGAGTCGGAAGACCCTCTGGCCATGCCCGTCTCAACTCTGATGCTGGACACCGGCCTAAGGGTCTCAGAGCTTTGCGCGCTTGATACGGATGACATCGACAAGGAGGACCTGTCCGCACTAGTAATCGGGGGGAAGGGAGAGAAGGACAGGACGGTTCTGTTCACGCAATCCTCTGTGGAGGTCCTAGAATCATGGGAGCCAATCAGGGAAAGGAGGCTCATTGATGCCGATGAGAGGGGCCTGAGAGCAGTTTTCGTATCTAGCAGAGGGAGGAGAATCAACCCTCGTTCGATTCAGAAAATGATGGATAGACTTGCTGATGCAGCTGACATCCCAAAGAGTCGATTGAGCCCCCATACGTTGAGGCACACGTTCGCCACTGGACTATTGGAGAGGGGAGCAGACCTGGTCACCATCCAGAGACTCTTGGGGCATTCGAGCATAGCAACCACTCGGGTCTACCTCGAGATAGGGGACCAGACTCTCAGGGAGATATACCACAGGGCCCAGCGGAATCCAGCTGTCAGTGGAGAGTCTCAAGTGGAAGGTGATGACCAGGTTTCACCTGCCGACTTGGTAGAACAGAAAGTAGAGAGCACTCACTAACCTCTGATTCATTCAATGGGTTCCCAACCAGGAGGAGATTTCATCCAGGCAAACTTCCGGGGATTCAAATTGGGGATTGTGGCCTATTTCTGGCAAACGAATAAATGTCGAATTAGGAAGATGGGAATTGTACCACATCCCCATATCAACTGGGCAAATGGTATCTTCTTCTCCCCAAATTAACAGAGTATTTGTTGTAATTTTTTCAATTTCTTTAGGGGTGAAGTCGTCCCAAACCATCCCAAATTCTCGAAACATTGCATCCATACTTCCCGGATATCTAGAAAATTCCCACATCCTATCTACTTCTTCATCAGTGACCAATGAACCATCATGTACCATATCGATTAGGGTGTCTTTGGCCATTTTTCTAGACCACATACGCTTAATCAAAAATCTCCCTATTGGATTTTTCATCAGTTTCATTGCCAATGGTGGCGAGCCCTCATTTTCTCGCGGAGTCCCGCTTGCAGCAAGTAGTACTAGATTGCGAACTCTGCCGGGGTTTTCCATTGAATATTTGACAGCAATTCTACCCCCCATGGAGTGACCAACTAAATCACAACTATCGATTCCAAGATGCTCAATGACCAATGATAGATCAGAAACATAACTTTCAATCCCGTACTGGTCGTCTGATGCTGGGCCGGTCAAACCATGCCTACGTAAGTCAAATCTGACAACTCTAAAGTCCTCAACTAGATGCTTCACGAATTGATCCCATGTATGCAAATCCTCACTGTGTCCATGGAGAAGGACAATCGGGGGCGCATCAGGATCCCCCTCATCTCGGAGATGGATATTTTCTCCGTTTGATAATGTGATATACTGTGAGGGAGGTGCTCCATACCTTTCCCTCAAACCATCTACATCCTCACTCTTCGTACCGAGGATTAGTGATCTGATGCTGCCCATTGACCCATTCATGGATTCGTCTGATTTCAAAATATTGGAAATATTCCCTAACCAAAGGGTAGTGACTGTTCCTGCCCAAATTTTGCCCTTGCCCGCCTCCAGAGGACGAGTGAAGCCAGTGCAATGACTACCAAAGCCAAGATCGGCACCAGGATGCCGAGAGAGCCGGTCGAGCTGAAGCCAATCAGGCTCTTCTGCACATTTATTGGGTTGGAGGAACAGAAAACGGGAGTATCTTCGCCATCGATTTGCATGGCCAGGCAGATATCGAAAGAGGACAGTGAGGACGAGTCTGAACTGGCGGCGAAGGTACAGTCGTGAGTCGAGAATCCGATGGTGGTCTGAATTTCGCAGGAGGGACTCTCGTCGTCGAAACCATCGGGCCAGTATGCCGGACCGGGATTCTCGGAGTCGATCTCCCCATACTCGATCATGACGAATCTGGTGGTGACTACGATGCCCTCGTTGCTGCTGCAGTCCAAGACGACGTCGAACTCCATCCTCCTGTCCGCTCCGATTTCCACGGACTCGGGGGTATCGTAGACATCGCAAGCAGTGTATGGATCTACGGTTAGTGAGATGTCATCCGAGTCCGACGGAGCCAGTACTCCTGTTTGCACTCCGGCAACTCGATTCACGATCGCTGTCACAGAGGATTCGTATTCGCCGTCCTCTTTGTGTATCGTGGCCCTGACCTGGATCAGGACGGTATCTGAGTTCCCCGGTCCAAGAACGATTGTGGTGGGCCCAATTATGTCCAACCCAGACTCCCCATATTGCAACTCTATCTCCTCAGTGAAGCTGGATGGGTTCTCCACCAGGCAGCCGAAGTAGGTCGAGCGAGTTGGATGGTCGGGCGAGGAGTCGATTGAATCGATGTTGTCATCGCATTCGATGTTCACACCAGGGGCCACCTGATCGGATTGAACGGTGCCACTAGCAAAACATGCCAGAATTATCGCGATTACGGGAATCGAACTCTTGCGCAGACTCACAGATTTTTCAGGTCACGTATTCGTATTAGTCCCTATTCCTCTGGTTCCGGGAACCTATCCACGAGCCACAGGAAGCAGATGTAGAAAACCACCGCGGCCACCACCCAAACTGCTTGGGGGATCAAAGTGTAGTCCATGTTTCGTGGAAAGTGAGTAGTACTATTACTGAATATTATTCTGCGAATCTAATGAGGGTCTCTATCCTATTGATTTCCGCCCTTCTAATCAGCTCATCGATACCAATGATTCCTTCTTCCGAAGCCCAGATCGTTCCGGAAATAGAAATTAGTTGTGAAGATCCAGAGGAGATAGAGGTATTCCCCGGAGCCGAGAGGGAGAGGGAAACGACAGTGTATTGCATTCTGGAAAATCCCAACCCATATAGCGAGACCGTGCAATTAACCTACCAATCAGGGGTGCTGATGGTCTCTGGGCCGGGTTCAGTGACCGTTTCCGGAGGCAGCTCCGAGAGTTTCGAGGTCGAGATTAGATCTGATACCAGATCTCCCCCCCTCACACAAATTATCACTATTTATGCCGAGGTGACCGAGGCAGGTGGCTTCCCGGTTAGCGGGACAAGTCAGGGAAAGACCGTCGAAGTAACGATCGTTGTTCTGAAATACATGTTTTGCAACTACGACTTCGGTCAAAATGGATTGCTCATCAGTTCTGGAAAGCGAATATCCTTCTCATCGGACATTGACTGCTCGACAAACATCTATGGGAATGACGAGGGAATCCAGTTCCAAGCCATAGTTATCCCAGAAGGGGCGGGTTCCTTGCCAAGTGGTTTTGATGACGTCAGCGAGACTTGCCAGCCTATCAGGCTCTACAACGTATCCTGTGATTTTGAATTTGAAACCTCGCTACTGCTATTCAACTCGTGGGAAGGGTGCATCGAAATCATCGAAGTCGGCGAGATGACTCCCGACGCATGCTCAGGAAACGAATCGATCAGTCTAGAGGTCGCCGCCATAACTGACGTTATTTCCCAAGCACAGAAATACCCATTGATTTTCATAATTATCATTTTTTCCTCAGTCATTGGCGTAGCAATAAGGCACCATAGGAAAAGAGACTAAGATCTAGTCTGTGAAGTTCACATTCCACCCGTACTCGTCCAATTGGAACCAGTTGACAACGAACTCTTCGTCCTTGTATGCGAACCAAGCACGAGTCGGTATTATGCTGGTATAGCGCTCATGCTGAACTCTCTTTATGGTGTCAGATATCTCCGAGTCGAGATATCTGAAACCCTCCCACAGCCTTCCTTTCTTGATGAGGAACTTCTCATTCGATGGCTGCTCTTTGAAGTGCTTGCTCCTCCAGAGGAAATATGGCCATCCATCCGGGTCCTCCAAATCTGAAATCTTCCCGAAAACCCCCCTCATCTCCGGCCTGCTATCAACCAGGTGGCTTACTATGGGGAGTTCGGATCCGTCCCTGCTCAGCCTAAGGATGATGTAGGCGCACGTGTGATATGGCGAATGTGGAAAACCATCCTTTGGAAGCACCAGTGGGCGAATGGCGCTGAAGTCAACCTCCTGGAAGTCGGAAGTTAGCCGCACGTATTCCCTCAGGCCTCCTTCCCCGCCATGGTGCTGTACCTCGATCTCCCCGAACTGACTCATCCAATCCTCGTCAGCCTTGATCTCAAGAGTGGCCCCACCAAGAGGCCAATCCCAGAAAGTCATGGATCTCTCAATTTGTACCGGGGCATTCACTCCAGAAAGATTCGAGCTCACACTGCCATCGAAGGATCGCTTGAGGCCCGAGTTGATTCGAGCAATTATCGGGGTGCCAGCAGTCCTCACTTCAATATCGGCTTCCAATTGCATGGGGGACTTGAGCCTCTCACTATCAAAACCGAAAACTATGGAGAATTTGTTTGGCCGGGAGAACAGGTCATCGCTGGTAATCCTAAGGGCGTCGTATCTCTGTCCCCTCCTCTTTGAGACAATTTCCACGTTGATTAGCGGAGTCTCCCCGCCTTCCAGTCCGATTACCTGTGCCGTACAGGTCAAATCTGGAAACCTGTCTGAGAGGAAAATCTGCTCGAAGAAGAAATCAGCAACATAAGGGTCGATCTCTATGGAGTTCTCCCCAACGTCCACGATGCATTTTATTCGCCCTAGATTCTTACCCGAATCATCTGGCACTGATGAATTATCCATCGGTCCCGGGGTAGGGATGTGAGCCTTGAATCTCACCTTCTGGCCGGATTCTTCTTGTTAGCCCTCTTTGACACTGTGTCCGGCCCCTTCCACTCCCTATTGGCCCCTTCCTGATACCCAGGATGACCTTCGATCGGGCAGTGTTTCCCAGCCCTACACCTGCTGCAGTTGTCGGACGGGGGCCTCTCGACCACTTTCTGCAGCTTCCCGTACTTCCGTCGTGGCATACAATTGTTCTAGTGTGGGAGGGACTTAGGGATTTTGATACACGTAACGTTGAACCATTCGTGCTATTTGTCGGACTCATGCGAGAGGAGGATGGCGTCACGCTCGAGCCAATGGGCGTGGATCCCCAGCGGTCGGTCCTTTACGCACAGGTTTCTAGCTCGGACCCTAGGATGGCCTTCGACGAAGAGGGGGTGATGCACCAGTTCGGAACCACAGGGTCGTTCGGAAAGGTGTACTTGGGGGATGTCGCGAGAGCAGCATTGCGTTCCCTCGGGACTCACGATTCTCCTGTATTCACCCGGATGCCAAGAGTCGACGAGCAGAACTGGGAGCTATCCTGCGAGACTGACGAAATCAAGATGACAATATCGAGCGGCCACTATTGGGGCTTCGGACTCTTCTCCCGGTGCTTCCTAAACAGGATTGTCATGGAGGGATCACTCCCAACCAGAGCTAGATGCGCTATGGACATCGTCTCCTCTCTGGGGAGAAACCCATGGGAACCGATCCGTGTAAAGGCGTTCGAGAGAGTCACATCGGGACTGATGACCGCGCACACCTCCAGTTGGGATGGCTTGATCTCACTAGCAAGAGAGAGTATGAGTGACGATATCGCCCTCCTTCAGGCCTCTGTTCACCGAATGAGAGGGGTGGATGAAGCTGGAGACGCCCATCTCGACTCAGCCGATGAGGCCTTGGATAGGGCCAGGGAGGCTCTAGCAGACAAAAATGCCCCTGCAGTAGACAGGGCACTAAGCAGAGCATCCAGTGCAATCGTCAGGGCAGATCCTAATTCTGAGCTGGGGAGCATGGAAAGGGAACTTCTAGGTGACTAGAGTCCCAAGGTATCCCACATCCATTTCCAGACGTTGTTCTCGGGGCTTGGCTCGTTGGCCAGATAGACGACTATGCTGAACACTACGCAGACCAAGTAGACTGTACCCTTCGAGATCTGAATGGCATCCTCAGACTCCTCGTCGAAGTACCTAATCAGACCTGCGGCCTGCTGAATCCCGCTGCCCTTCTTCTCCTTAGCCATCTGAGCACCGCACCTACAGTCCCTATTTCAAGTCCACGAGAGCAGAAATCTAAGGTTCCAGAGTCTCAATGAGCACGCAACCGCCATCCAACTCCACTATCATCGATGCTGCTCCCATGGCCGTCTCAAGCCCCTCAGTCATCAGAATCTCTCGCCTCATTCCAGCGTCTGACTGGAAGACCAAACGATGGCTTAGCTTGTTCAGAACATCTCTATCGACGACCTGCCAAGTCCACTCTTTCTGATCCACCGTCATCAGGGCTTCTATTGGCTTCAGCGGACCAGTTGCCTTGCCGAAGTCCCGAGCTCTCTTTACCAAATCTCCCAACTTCACCTTGGTACCGATCTCATCTGTCTTTGTTGGTTCTGAGGACTCGTTAGAGATCCTCCTTCTATATCCGAATCGTGTCATGTGCATCCCTTGCGACAAATGCCGCAACACTCGAGCGAGTCGAGAGAGGTTTAACCGTTGTTGGTGCTGACTAGCCCGAGGAACGCAATATTGCGGTAGTTTTGGAATCCCAAGACTCAACGTGCACTTGATGGAGGGGCATTCGGACGCATGGTCGTGGAGAGCAGAGAGAGGAGTTGGCGGGAGGAGGCAGAAGACAGCGTACTCCTGAAGGCCGTATCTCACTGGCGCGAAGATCCCGAATCTTGGTTTGCCGGCTCTTACGATAGGCTCCCAGAGACTCTACGGGTCAATCCCCATAGTCCTGAGAGAGAATGGATAGAGTCATGGCTTGAGGAGGTCGGAGCAACTAGGATTCCATGGTTCACCGGACCTGGAAGCGCTTGGGAGATGCCATTCGAGAGGGGATCAGCAGTTGGTGAAACCAAGAAGATAATGACCTCTCTTCACGACACGGGCCGGATTACTAGACAGGAGGCAGTTTCGATGCTACCCGTTCTCGGCCTCGGACCTTCCCCTGGGGAAAGCATCCTGGACCTTTGTGCTTCTCCAGGTTCCAAAACAACTCAGATTTGCGAGCACTTGGAGGATACTGGAGCAGTAATTGCCAACGAAATTATCAGCGGCAGAGTCAACACTCTGGTGACAAACGTTCAACGGCACGGCTCCAGATCTGCCGTGGTGGTCCAACACGATGGGAGGCATTTCCCCAAGGTCCCAGGGAGTGGTTTCGATGGATCGCTGGTCGACGTCCCGTGCACGGGCTCAGGCACTACCAGGAAGAATCCCGATGTCTGGGGGAAGTGGAGGCCTTCGGCCGGCCGATCCCTAAACTCGCTACAATTCGACATTCTCCGACGAGCTATTGCAATCACCAAACCCGGTGGCAGGATTGTCTACTCGACTTGCTCGTTAGACCCAGTGGAGAACGAAGCCGTTGTGGCCAGGGCACTGGCTGGAGGTGATGTGAGCGTGGTCCCCGCCAGGGAACTGCTGCCAGGAGTCCCTTCGGAAGATGGAGTGAGTGACTGGCCTCGTCTGGACGATTCCGGCGAACTGTCCGAATGGGACCCTCTGGAGGAAAATATGATGCCACCACAAGACGAAGTGATTGCCACTCAGTTGGAGAATTGCCTCCGGGTCTGGAACGACGCCATACGAGGAGGTGGATTCTTCCTCGCTGTCCTTGAGAAGAACCCAGAGACGGGAGTGGACCCAGAATCAGTCCGGAAGCCCACCCCTTCATCGAAACAGTACATTGACCCGGAATCATTTCCGCGTCCGATCAGC
>Ga0209404_10000951_pt1 | contig 21087 bp, 26 predicted proteins | sample TroAtlMetagenome_2_FD_187447 | JGI IMG/M metagenome (GOLD analysis project Ga0209404, IMG submission 187447) | Marine eukaryotic phytoplankton communities from Atlantic Ocean - Tropical Atlantic ANT8 Metagenome (SPAdes) (version 2) | ecosystem: Environmental > Aquatic > Marine > Oceanic...
CCGATCCATTAATGACATAATAGTCTGCTCCTAACTCCTTACACAATGCTTTTGCAATAGTTGTCTTACCAATACCTGCTGGACCAGAGAGTAACAAGTTAGGTATCTGACCCTGATCCAAGAAACCTTTAAACATTTTCTTGGATTCTACAGGTAGGATACAATCATCCACCTTCTCAGGTCTATACTTTTCCACCCATAAGAAATCGTTCATTTGACATACTCCTCATGTAGTTCACACCCAATATAATGCCTATTGAGTGAATTTGCAACCCTTCCAGTGGTACCTGATCCCATGAAGGGATCCAATATGATATCACCTTCCTTACTACCTGCTAGTATGCATGGTTCTATAAGGTCTGGTGGGTACACAGCGAAGTGAGTCTTCATCTTACTAGGTTTATTAGTAACAGACCACACACTACGCTTATTCTTCTTAGGATAACTCTTAGTTAATCCAGTATGAGGGTTGAGTCCAGTACCAGGATTATGATACTTACCACTCTTTCTATTCCTAGTTCCCCAATCCTTAGCAGGTTCTTTTATTGCTTCATTATCATAGAAATATTTCTTATTCTTACTGAGTAAGAAGATATACTCATGTGATTTTGTGCAACGATCCCTTACTGATTCTGGCATCGGGTTTGGTTTGTGCCATATAATGTCTTGACGTAGATACCACCCATCAGCACGGAGAGCAAACGCAAGCATCCAAGGAATACCGATGAGATCTTTTTCTTTGAGTCCATCTATCTTGTTACCTCTTCTGGGGCACTTGGTTGGGTGGTCTTGATCGCTAGTAGCAAGTGTTTGTTTTGCTAATGCTTGACCTTTACCAGGTCTATAGTTGTAATAACTATCACCTATGTTAACCCATAGTGTACCATCGTCAGTTAGCACATCCCTAACTGATCTGAATACTTCTACCAACTGTTGTATATATTCTTCTGGTGATTGTTCTTGACCTATCTGATTCTCTTCATCCCCATAATTTCTCAGTCCATAGTAAGGAGGTGAGGTTACACACATCCTTACTTTCTCATCGATTGTCTTGAGTGTATCTCGACAATCTCCAACTAACGTGACATCAATACTCACTATCTGGCTCCAATGCAATGAGGTACTCTAATGATGAGACATTATCCTCTGCACTTTTGCTGATTATACCTGTGAACTTGGCAACCTTACACTGGAATATGTCTAATGTATATGCTGTACATAGTTTATTAGGTCTGATAACAGTTAGGTTCTCAATCTTAAGGCAGAAACAAAAATCCTTTTCGACGGAACCTAACTCTATCTCCAGTGAGTTTGACGCACTATTACGCTTATCAGTTACGATAGCAGATAGTTTACCCTTATCACCTGTAAAGCATATGTCTGGCAACTGATAGGTAGATGCAATCCTCTGAATCTGATTAAGGTCAGATACATCTAACCTAGTTGACACAACTGGATCACCCATGTCTTGTATAGAGTCAGGTGGTTGTGTAACCATACGCTCTTCAGCATAGTAATACTTAATAAGACTACGCTTAGATGTGATGTCTACACGTTGCTCTTGGAACTCAACATCCCCATTGTCCAACGTCTTGATACTGTTAATCAGGTTACCTAGATCATAGATCGGTGCCTGTTTCTTAAAAGTAAACGCAGGAAAATCTGCAACAGCAAGTATGTTCTTGTTGTTTGAGATCGTGGAGACCTTGTTGCCTGGTTTAAACACAATAGATGGATTGATTTCTCTAAAAGAAGTCAACACTTCCATTTCATAATCTGTAAATTTCATCAATAGGTTAACTCCTGAGAAGGGATGTCGTTGATTTGTTTGTCGTCAGGATAGGTTGTTCCTGAGAAGTAATATAATAGTATAGCATAGTGGATGATTTTTAGCACGTCCTGCTTATGCTGATTCTTTTTCTTGTAACGAGATGCATACTTAATGATATTGGATTGGCAGAAGTGCTCTGCTGATCCTATTGCCTCAAGGAGGTCTAATGTCTGCACATCTTTTTCCTCGTTAGAGTAATGAGATCGGTAGGTGGAAGAAATATAATCTTGTACCACCTTCATCGTTTCGTCTTCTCTATACTTCATTGTGAAAATCTTTCTAGTTGAGTGAGGTAAACATCGTCAGTAACCACATGCGAGAGAGCATCTCTTATGAATGGATTCTGAACGTTGGACTGGTTCCACCAATGGACTACTTGTCGTGATCCCTTAGTGACTGGGTGTACTCTGTGTACTATACCAGTTGGGTAGGATACTGCCCACCCCATAGGTAACCTAGTATACACTGAGTAATCACCTAGTTTTAACTCCAATTCACCACCCTCATAATCATCATTAAGAAATAGAGTAGTAGAGACATCGAGTCTCTTGTCATCGAGGTTAATGATTTCATCTGAGTGCCAGTCATAACTATCTCCTTCGAGATATTCTTTATAAGTATAACCTGATCTGTAATTGCTGCAAGTGATAATGTCGTGATCACTTTCATCAACATAAGAATCAAGCACACCGTCCCTATGACTGAAACCCCTAATCTCTAAGCAAGATTTGAGGTGGTTCTTGACCACCTCAAAGTCACCTGCGAAGGATTTAATATGATTGATTTGTTTCGGATGGAGTATCCTGATCTTGTGCAGCATAAGGTGTGTCTGATAGGTCTACTTTAGCATCAATCTTGCTATAGAGTTCTAAGAATGACTCTTTGGTCTCATCGTCAAAGCGGTTGAGACATACTTTAAGTGCCTTGATGCGATCCTTAAAGATGGCAAACGCACGGATTACATGAACCAGTCTACGAGTTGAGATAACTTCATCCACTCCACCTTCAGCGAAGGTCTTACGGATAATCTCTGCCCATGTAGTGAGATTCTCAGTATACTCATCGTCACAGCAGTTTAATTCTGAACAATAGTTATTAAGAATCTTCTTCTCATAACCTACATTAGGATACTCTTGCTCAAATGTCAAGGGGAACCTTTCTAAGAATGCTTCATTCAGTACATTAGTACCAACGAACCTACCGTCATCGGATCCTTTACCCTTAGTGTTAGCAGTTGCGATAACTGTGAACCCTGCAGAAGGTTTTACATACTTACCAATCTTTTTGAGAAATACACCCTTCCCTTCGAGAATTGATTGTAAGCATAGGATCTTGTTAGAGGCGAGGTCAAGTTCATCGAGTAAGAGAACTGCTCCACGTTGGAGTGCTTCGATGACAGGACCGTTGTGCCAGACAGTGCTACCGTCCACGAGACGAAAACCGCCAATAAGATCATCTTCATCTGTTTCTACTGTAATGTTTACACGAATAAGGTCTCTACCCAACTGAGCACATGCTTGCTCTACACCGAAGGTCTTACCATTACCTGATAAACCAGTGATGAATATAGGATAGAAGATCTTTGATTTTACAACCTTCTTAAGGTCATTAAATGTACCGAATGGAACATAGTTTGGATCCTTATCAGGTACTAAGTCCTTACCTGCTAGGTATGCAGGGTCAAATGAATCAACAAGTTCAGTCTTTGGTTGTGTAGATTCTTTATAAGTCTTTTCTAATGCTTCTCTTACTGTGAATGTCCAGTTACCTTTACTTGTCTTCTGTACTTGGTTGGAGCATGATCTAGTAAGTCTTGCATATATGCTAGGAGTCTTTACTCCGAAGTGGTTTGCTGCTTCTGAAACTCTCTTGCTTGTAAAGTCACCCTTGTCTGGGGATAGAAAGTTTAGCAGATCGTCATTGCTGAATGTTGATGTGAAAGGCATTGGATGTTTGTTTCTTATATACTAATGATATAGCCATGTGGCTACTATATCAAGGGTTAGTGGACACTAATCTGAGTGTCACGCTATCTGTCCTGCGAAGGCAGATAGCAGTCTTCTACTTGCACCTTTACCTTTAAGAGATTTCTTAAAAGCACTGGTTAACTGACGCTTTGTGGCATCTGCAGCAACTTCCATGGTGGTCTCTTCGTTCTTACCATTGGCAATGACATAGAGTTCAGAATATGCTGCTGTTTTTATTACAGCAAGTCTGTCTTTCTTCCATTGCTTTTTGTACTCATCTTGCTCCCAGATACCCATGCGTGACATGTAGGATGAAAACTCTCTTGGTGGGCATAGTCTGAAACCAAGTACGTTGCACCATGTATATCTGTCTCTAATTACTCTGATTAGAGCAGCAGTCATAGAAGGACCACCATTTTTAATGTCACTGTAGTATCTTCCAGTCTTCTTATCTCTAAGAATAGATCTGTAATTTAGATGATACTCATACGGTCTATTGATGTACTCGGTCTTTGGATGAACCTGACCAATTTGTTGTGCTTCACCATCAGTTAGAACAACTAGGTGGCACTTCTCTACACCTTGCTTTGTTTTCCACTTAGGAAGTAGATCTATACAGGTTGATAGACCTTCATTAAGTGGAGTACCACCTAGTCCTAAGAAGTGTGGGGGTGCAGGTACTCTTGCATTATCGTAACTCCAGTTGTGGTGTGCATCGAAGTACTTTGCAACTCTGAATAGATTTCTTGTCTGTCTAGTGAAGTCCTTAGCATTACCTTCACTTGTTAGGAGGTTATACATTCTGAATTTAGGATCGATCCATAGATCTAACTCTTGTTGCTTTGCAACTTTTTCTTCATCATCCATATAACCGTATCCATATGTACCCTCATGTAAGAATGCATATACATCAAATGGGATGTTAACTTTCTTACAGAACTGAGTTAGGTTGATCAATTGCTTAACAGTATCAAAGATTTCTCTACTCATGGAACCAGACCAGTCTAGTAGGAAGACAAGACCATGGTTCTTACCCTCAGGTATTGCTGTAATCTTCTTAAAGATGTCCTCAGAGAACTTATACTGATGAAGTTTAGTTGTGTCTAGTGTACCAGTCTTAGACTCAGATGATCTAGCATAAGATGTTGCTGCTTTCTTACACTCAAACTCCTTTACAAGATAGTTAACATCTTTCTGTGTGTCCTTTGACCATTGTCTGTAAAGTTCATCAACCCAATCCATTCTCTCAGGGTATTCTCTAGTCTCTTCTTTCCAGTGCTCTTCTGCTCTGTCCCAGATAGACTTGTTATCCACGAGAACCTTATCTGAAAATACAGTAGGTACGTTAACGTATGATGGAACATGTGCATCTAGATCTGTAAGATCTTTTGCGTTATTATCAAAAGCATTCTGAGTAGTAACTTCCATGTACTCCTCTTCAGTCTGTCTTCCATAGTCAGGCAGGTCACCTGCTGCTGCATTACCACCAAACTCTTGATCTCCATCGCTATCTGAGTTACCTTCCTCATCCTCTCCTTCTATCTCTTCTCCCTGTGCATTTGGAGATGGCATTTCCTGACCATTATTATCCATTTTCTCCCCTTCACCTTGTCCTGCTTCCATCTCCAGTGAGAAGTCTGACTGTGACTCACCTTCTTCCTTCTGCTTCTTCTCAAATTCTGCTTTCATAAACTGAAATATATCCTTAGCAACCTCTAATGCTTCTTCGAATGTTTCTGTGACCCCTGCAGCGTCTTTTAGAGGGGTCTCAGCAGCAGTAAATGGTACCATTGCGTATGAACCAATCTTATAGTGGAGGTTGATTCTGTCTACAAGTGTCAACTCTGTAAGATCTTTGCCATTTATCTCGAAGAAATCATTATCAGTTAGTTGACTGTATGCTTTATGAAAATCCTTCTGAAGACCAGGAAACTTACGCTTCATTAACTTCTCGATACGAGCATCCTCTGTCACGTTAATGAAGGACATTGGTACTCCAAGTGTTGCAGGGTCTTCGTTAGGTGTGTATAGTGCGTGCCCAACCTCATGACCCACGAGCATATTATATACGTCATTGCTTGTCTTCCAGATTGGAAGTGTCAAAACTCTATTCTGAACATCAAAGGATGCTGTCTCCACTTTCTTGTGCTCTACAAGAAGGTTCTCAGTAGCAAGGAGTTTTGCAAGGTTTCCTTTGATCTCGATGTTCATTGTATTTGGTCGTATTCGTTTGTATATACACATTATAATAAGAAACCCTCCGCTTGGGAGGGTTGAGTAGACACTTTTTTAAGTGACTCCTTCTGGCTTTTGCTTGTCGCAATGCCTGTGGTTTAAGCTTTCGTTTGGGTGGCTTCCCTGAGTTGTGTTGCCAGTTAGGGGTGTTCATTGTCCTAGAAGGATGCTTCTGCTAGTGTACCAGTCTCTGCTGCGTCAAATTCCACATAGGTTAACTCATCATTGTAAACCCATCTGATTTTATCCCAGATCCAATAGAAATCATCCTCATCTAGGTCTAAAAAGAGTGCTCTCTCGTTCCAATAGATGTGATAGGTCATGTGTCGTCTTGGATTTTAAGGGTGGAAAAGTCAGACTGCTTATCAAATGAGATAATCCGTTCGAATTTATCCAATAGTATATCACCTTTGTGTGATATGACAAATAGATTAGTATTCAGACCCAATCCCCTTAGTATCTTGAGTAGTTCATCAGTACTACCTTGGTCTAGGGAGGAATCAAATACCTCATCAAGGATTAGTAAATTTGTACTAACACTGTTTTTCATCTTGGCGATTTCTCTCCAAGTAAAGAGCAATGCTAGGTCAATTTTCTGCTTCTCACCCTCTGAAAACGATGCATATGAGAAGGAATCCCTGTACCTAGACAGTATATTCTCATTAAAGTTCTCGTCAAGGGTGAAATTGACGTAGAAGTCCATGCTTTGCAGATATTTATTGATCTTATTGTTTATAACAGGTACAAACTTAGAAACTATCTTCGACTTGATACCATCATCTCTTAGCAATCCAGACACTACCTTAAGGTTGTCTGCCTGTTTGTTCACGTTGGAACAAAACTTCTCCTTCTCCTCCAATTTCCACTCAAAATGCACTAATTCCTGCTTTTCTGCCTCTAAATTGGTTGCTTCACTCCCTACTTCGGTCATCAACCTAGTATTCTCCTTTAGAATACGCATCTCTTCCTTGGTTAAAGACTGGATTGCATACCTATGAGAGTTAATAACAGCAGCTTTTGCCCTGAGATCCTCCACCTCAGTACTCATGCTAGTAATATGCTCTGTGATCTCTGAATGAGCAATGCTTAACTCATCCACCTTCTGTTTGAGGGAGGTTACTTTACTTTCCTTTAGTTCAGCACCTATATTTTGAGTACATACTGGACATGTATCGTTTTTCTGGAAGAAATCTACGTCTTTATTAGATGCTTTCTTCTTCACGTTGAGTTTGGTCTTCATGACCTTTAACTGTTCGTGTTTCTGTACTGCCTTATCAAGTTCTAAAACCTGTGGAGTGATCTTATCTATCTCCTTTTCCTTATCTTTGATCTCTTTCTTGATCTCTTCTACTCTCTTCTCATTATCATCAAACTTTTTCATCATAGTACCAGTAGTTCTCTGGTCTACCTGCTCTAGGTTCTCTATATTTTTTCTCTGCATCTCAACCTTCTGTTGAGCAATCTCCAATTCATACTCACATTGATTCTTTTCATCTCTTATATCCTTTATCCTCTCCTTAAGGAGACCATTCATGAATGAGAAGATCTGGATGTCCAATATATCTTCGATAACTTCTCGCCTGTTAGGTGCGGTAAGTTGCATGAAGGGGACAAATGTGGATGAACCAAGTATGACGACCTGGGTAAAACTTTTGTAGTTAAGTTTGAGGACTGATTGCTCCAAGTATTTCTGCGTATCCTTGACTGCAGCGTCTTGATCAAGGAGTTCATCGTTTCTAAAAATCTGGAATACATTGGGTTTCACTCCTCTAATTACTTTGTATTTAATGGTTCCAACTACAAACTCTACCTCTACTCTTAACTCTTTTTCATTAATACTATTAATAAGTTGTGATCTGCTGATCTTTCTAAAAGGTTTATTAAACAAAGCAAAGCACAGAGCATCCAACATAGTGGATTTCCCTGCACCATTACTCCCTATGATAAGGGTACTCTGTTTTTCACCCAGTGGAATCTCTGTGAACTGTTGACCTGTGGACAAGAAGTTCTTCCATCTGATATTCTCAAATCTAATCATGCACTGAAGGAGGGAATACTATATGATCTGGTTGGATGACCGTATAGTGGTATCCAAACTGATTGCAGTTTTCTTTGACCTGATCCTCTTCTATCTCCATGAGACGAAGATCTCTACTGTACCCATCAGCAACCAAGTGCTGATGATAACGTTCAGCATCATCAGGGTGCTCAAATATTTGGACTACCCTCTCTTTAAGAGTCTCGTCTTTGATAGCATACACCCCTCCACTTCTTTTGTCAACTAGAACGTACATTAAATCCTTTGTGCCTCTACATATAATGATTTAAGGATCCCAAAAATCTCATCCTTGTTATCAATTTCGCTAACACATTTCTGCAATATCGTTAATGTATCTTCTGCCTCAATAGAATCATCAACATCTTCTAAATGTAAGAACTGATCCTCTATGATTTTTAAGTCAGCAATATTGGCATCATTGATCTTCTTTAAAGTCTTGTCAAACAAGACCCTATCTTCTTTCTTCTCAACAATTAGCTTAACATAGCTACCCTTAAGGGTATCATATTGTATATCAGAAGTCTCATCATCCTTGTAAATGATCTTGTGAAACATTTTGTTAGGATTCTTATGAAATGTTAGCCTCTTTGTTTTAGTATTTAGTGTATGGAACCCACGTTCCTGACCGTAATCATTCCAGTAAAGTTGGTACGGGTTTCCAAGGTATCTAATGTTACCCTTGGTACTCCTCATATGGAAATGCCCACTGCATACCATCTCGAACTTGTCAAAAATGGCAGGATCCTGTCCGTGTTCCATGGTATGTCCAGGAACAGCCTCAAAACCGTTAAGCTCAAGATGCCCAAGACAGATGCTTGCACTACTAGTGTTGATACTTCGAAAGGATTCTTTACGGTTATCATCACATATCCAAGGAAGAAGAAGTATATCGAGACCGTCAATATTAAGTTCAGTCGGATCAGATATAACGGTGATATTACTGTACTCAGCAAGTAATAATTCTGGTGAGTTGACTCTAAGAGTATTTTTATAATAGATGTCATGGTTACCTACCATCATGTATTGCTTGACACCTCTCTCCAAGAGAGGATCAAACCACATTTCTTTAGCAGCATCTAGGGAATAGAAATTGACATACTTCCTTCTATCAAATGTGTCTCCTAGATTGATGATCGTATGGATCTTATGCTTATCAATAAAAGGAAGGACAGTATCGTGATAAAAGGATTTGTATTTGTCTATGTAAAATTGGTTATCATTCCTGACCCCGAAATGCTGATCAGTTATCAGTAGAATTTTGGATGTCATACTCTATAGTAACCTTCCTACTTATTCTACCTTGAGAATTGGATGTAGTCAAGTGCTCTATTTTGATATCGTCTTTCATCATTGAGATCTCCTGCAACAACTGCTTTAATCTTTCCTCAGTTCTACTACCCATAACGTTGATTAGTCTCCACTCTTGATTTGATGTAGTTCATGTCTGAACTGTTTTCATTTCCATCTGTGTGGAACACCTCCTCATATCCCTTACGCTCTAGGATCTTCTCTCGTATGCTCTGCTGTCTCTTCTCCTTAGCAATTCTCCTCAGGTATGCATAATAAACGATCTGAGTGAAGTAAGCAAAAGGGTTTCTCGATTTCTCTGGATCAAAGTTGTGGATATATTGTATGCAATTCTCTATTCCATCTCCAATCATATCCTCCCTATACATATAGTTTATAAAATTTGGTCTATATGATAGATGTGTTGCAATCTTTAGGAAGCATTCACCAATGTAGTTAGAGACACGAGGCTTTGGATCACCTGCTTCTGCAGCAGCTGCAATCTTTTCACGATAAACAATTAGTTCTGCTAAGAACTTCTTATTGTCTACATAGTGTTCTTTCTTTTTAGTTGACTTCCGTGCCATAGTATACGCCATACATTAACTCACGGTTAGCATAATTATAGTTCATGGTGCGTGAATTGTAAAGGGGGCTTGACAAGACCCTACACAATGGGTAGACTCAACACTGTCAAGGGTTGGAGGGATCCTTAGGTTCTGTTTTGTATATACTCTCCAAAAAGGAGCGTGCATCACTAACTTTAGATATTAAACCCATATTGGAACTCATTGGAACTTCACCTTTCTCTGATTCTGGTTCATGTAATATTTCTTTCTTAACCCATCTCTTGTACATTCTTATAGCATCCTTACTCATAGGAGCGATGCTGATGACAGATCGTTCTTCTATTACAAAGAACTCTTCATCTGAAAAATTTACCCATTTAATAAAACCAACTGCAATCTTTTGATCTGTACTAGTATTACCTTCCATCTCTACGATCTTTGTCTTAGCAGGGTGTTGTATAAACAGTAGATCAGTATCTAAACCTGGATCCTTTGTCAATAATACCTCACCAAGGATCTCTTCCCCAGTAATCAACTTAACCGTTCCGTAAAATTGTTCGTCGTGTCGGATGTAATTAATCATTTTTTAGTTTAACTTCTTTGATCTCGTAATCAAAATTCTCTTCTTCATATATCTTTCGTCTTATGACTAAGTGACGAAGAGTATAGTTAAGTTTGGAACCTCTACTACAGTCATCCGCTATATCGAATAATGTTGCCTGTGCTTTGTTCTCACCTTTCCTTAGAACCCTACCAATACTCTGAAGATTTCTGACCCTCGACTTGGATGGACTCGCAAAGATTACATTGTGCAAATTCTTAATGTTAATCCCAGTAGAGAAGGTTCCATAGGACGCTAGTATAATAGCATCCTTCTCCTTCTCACATATCGAACGTGCTTCTTCACGTTCCATTGCATCTATACCACCATGTATGAAGAAAATCTTACGATTTTCACTCACCTTACTATTTAGCAATTCCCACAAGGGTTCTCCGTGCTTTTCGACGTAGTTAAAAAGAATTAAAGTGTTACCCCGTAAGTCACACGCAAGATTTATGATCAAATTGTTTCGTTTTGGATGGGAAACAAGGTAATCTATCTCTTGGAAATAGTCGTCAAAGGGTACAAACCCATGCTTACATAACAGGACACACACCTTTAGTGGTGTTAGGTGTCCTTTTTTCATGAGGTCTATGGTCTTAGTGACCTGATCTACCTTCCCGAACAAACCTTCCAACACTAACTGATGAGTCTCCATTCCGTCAAGGGTACCTGTCAAACCCACTCGGTACTTAGCGTCATGACACTTGGTGAGAATCCCTGTCAGACTCTTCGCCTTATAAAGATGTGCTTCATCCCCGATAATGACATCAAAACGTTTAAAGAACTTACGGGGTTCCTTATAAATGCTCTGCCAAGTACTAATAACGACTGAATGATCAACATACTTTTCTTTACCTGCTTGTATTTTGTGTAAGTCATTTGTTTTCCATCCGTACTGTCTGAAATCTTGTGCTAACTGTTCCACCAGTGACACCGTAGGTACTATAATAAGTATATTTCTATCAAAACCTAAGTGCCAACGGACTATAGCATAGATGATTAAGGATTTTCCTGATCCTGTTGGGGATAGTAGAAGTTTGCGATGGTGCCTAAGTGCCTGATAAATTCCTCGTAACTGGTAGTCTCGTACTTTAAAAGGTAATCCCAATGATCTAACGTAGCCCGCAACACTCTCAGGGCTGATGATAGATTCCCAATCGTCTGGTCTTCCATAGTTACTATCTCCAATTGTAAATTCATAACCCCTCTCCTCTAAGAAGTCGGTCACATAATCAAAAAGACCCGCATATATTTCACCAGTTGCAGGTGAGTATAAGCGGATCTTACCATCCCATTTCCATTTTTGGTACTGAGGCATGTACTTAGCACCTGGAACATCAAAAATAAAATGTTCACTCAGTTCCTTATGGACATGCGGCTCGGCAGTTACCTTAAGATAAACCTCGTTCTTCTTTTGTATAACTGTCATCAATATTCTGCATACTTTTTCAGTTCGATAACGTTCTTAATTTGGAATCCTCTATTGGAGCACTGCTTAAGAATGTTCTCCAAATAATTTATACAAGTTTCGAGGTAGTCTATTTTCTGTTTGGTACGGATGAACTCATCATCTGCCCAGATGTATGTATTGAGGTCTCCTTTTAATACTTTAAAGTTAAAAGGTTTTTCCTGATAGATAGCAGCAGGTGCTTTACCAGAATAGTATTCGAACTTCTCCTTATACATGCGTTTATTCCTTGTCTCAGCATCAGATAGGAGTAATCTGAAATGTGCCCACAAGTTAAGGTACTTCTCATGGATGACAGTTACCTTAAAATTTTCCGTGTCGAGATCGTTCTGGTCGATTTTACAATCTTCCTTCCATGCATCACGAATATCATCAAGATTCATGCTAAATTAGTTTTTCTCTTACCTATTGTGTCCTGTATGTCGTATATATCATAGCGAAAACTTGCTTGAGCTACAGCATACTCTGTACCATCTATTGTAGCATTAAACTCTAGTGCTGACAAGGAGATAGGGAACATGTTCTCAAACGTGACAAAGAAATTTGTCTGAAAATTACTGTTTAATACTGCTAATGATCCATCAGAACGTACATTGGTCTGTAGTTTACTAGTAGGGAGTTTTTGTTCTGAATTGTCCTCTAAGTGTACTCTTTCAGCAAAACCTCTACCAGTTACCATACCTCTCATCCAGTTATGTAAGATCAAATAGTTTTCTAGATCTTCATCTACAAGGAATTGTAAGTTAAGAGGATCATAATTAAGTCCATGACCATCCCAACCAAGAGAACGACCCATAACAGTGGGTTGTTCTACCTGACTTATACTGATAGCAGGGATGTTTGCATTCTGAGCAAAGTATGTCACCTTAGGGAAGTCTGATAATACAAACTTAAAACCTATAGGAGACAAGAAATTCCTATTCTCTATCTGACCTTGCCAAGACTGCGGTGGACTTTGCTCGAATAGTTCTGCCATTACTCTTCCTCTGTCTGACTATTTAGTTCTGCAATGATCTCATCGTGATCTTTTGCTGCTCTTCTGAAGGCATCAAACTGTGCTTCTATAGAAGGTTCTTCCCACTCTAGAGTATGTGGAGTACTCTCTTCGAACTCCAACTCTGGTTTTGGTTTACGAAACCACGATAGAAATCTTTTCATCTTCTTACAACTGCTGGAACATCTCCATCTCCATCATCATCTTCATCCCATGGATCTTCTATCTCGATGCCATTATGAATCCGATTCTGCAATGATGCATGTAATGGATCTCTAGTAAAGTCAACTACTAACAACTCATCTCCTTCCTTTACTTCTGATAACTCTGGATGAATTGGTGTGGGTTTTCGTATAGGTTCATTCATTGCTCCCCACCCGACGGACATTAATCTAAATGCTTGGATGAAAAGGAATGCCGAAAATACTATAAACAAAAATGCCACTTATTACCTTCTTTAAAAATTATTTATATCCTCGGTATATATCCTTTATACTTCTCAACCTGTGGTATAACTTCTAACTTAACCTTCTCCACAATATTATCGACGACATTAACATCAATATCCATGAATGGTGGAATGATACCAAGTATACGAAGTAATCCATCTACAAATAATGCTAGACATGTGAATCCAAGGATCATACTAATGATAGTAGCATCCCTGTTGTGTTTACGCATCGACTCTTCATCTATCCTTCTTGCTTCTGCAACAGCCTCTGCGATTAATATATCGACCTCTTCTTTTGTGTAGGAGATCTTTCTGATCATCTCTTCAGTCATGACTCCATTATAGCACTACATGTAATATTCGTCCAGTACGTCCAGTGTTCTGTTTAAATACTCGTCTGCACCTTTGCACTCCCACTCACCCTTCTCTCCAATCTCACACTTGTAGTGTAACTCTCTCTTGAGTTGCATGAGTCGGGAGGTCATATCAATTTTGTTTAGTCTGCCATTCATGGCTAGTACCTATTCTGCAATAATATTTAGGTATACTAGCATAGAAAAAGAGACCCGTAGAATCTCTTGTGTGGATATATAGTTATTTAAACTGTAAGGGGTGGAGTCGAACCACCAAGTCCCGCACGCAGAACAGCAGGGAAACAGCCTGCCACGTTTACCAGTTTCGTCACCTTACATTGAGGCACTACTTGAGTGCCGAGATGAGACGCTGGATACCTATACCTCCTCCACTCCTAGGGAAGAAGTCGAACTCAAGGAATTCATCAAGTTCCTTCTCTACTCTTTCCTTACCAAACAGATCAATAATAAGTTGAGAATACTTACCATCTGATATGGTATAGAAGGTCTCTCTCATCTGATCCTTGTCGGTACTCCTTTCAGCACTACCAATAGTTTCTTTACCACCTAAGATAACATCTATCTTTTTACTGGTACCATCATCGTTCCGTGCCATGTTCCAGAATGGTGAGGTAAACTCAGGGAACTCAGTAATCATACCAGAACCAATTGCTAATTCATGAGCATGGTCTAGTTCTTCTGATCTAAATTCCTTACCCCATTCACCATAAGTTTTGATGGTTAGTTCAGGTAATCCCAAATATTCACACAATTCTTTCTCCATCTCTTCGAGTTCTTTAACACCTCCCTTCATCTCAAACTCAAACATGGGGAAGATAACTTCATGTCTTCCTGGTACAGGGTTTGGTTCTGCTCTGTACGACGTTGAGACACAGAAAAACCCCTCTGCTTTGGGGTTGGATAGTAATTCATATTCTAACCACATCTGACCTGTCTGTGGTAGTGGCCATACCTGACCATTGTAATTGTATGTTGCTACTGTCTCTGGATCTTCACAAGCAGCAAGGATACTTAAACGATTTTGGGTATGAACCTCAAGAAAATTTTTAGACAAAAAAAATGACCTCAATAGGTCAACCACGTCGGAGTATTCTTTTGGATCAATTAGGGCTGTCATTATCTTTGGACAAACTGAATCTATTTAGACAAAAAAAGAGACCCCGTAGGGTCTCTTGTTTGTATATCGTAATACGATTTACATTAGGTTGTCAACAAGAACACGTCTGTAGTAGCGGTTCTTATTAGGATCAAGATCTCCACCGCCTTGGTCTGTGCCTTCCGCAAATGGGTTAGCAACCATTCCGTAACGAGTCTTAAAGCCAATTTTTGGTTGGAATGTATCCTGACCAACGGCTCTGACCATTTGGAGTGGAACGTATGGACAGTAGAACAGTCCAGCGTCATAGGCAGAAGAACCTTTGTATCCAGCAACGTAGAAGTGTCTGTCACTTACGTTAGCAGAGTAAGGGTCAACATAAACCTTGATTCTTCCGTTAAGAGTACCAGCAAGTGTGCTGCTGTTGTCATCAGGAAGTAGGTTTGAGTTTCCAGCAAGAGCAGGAGTGTAGTCAAGTACACCAGCCATTGATAGAGCAGAAGCTACGTCTGCAGAACATATTAATATGTTCCCTTTTCCACGACGAGTTTCATGCCCGATTGCGTTCATGTCTCTTTCGATCTGGAATAGAAGACCTTTAAACTTCTCAACTGACCATCTACCGTTGGAGTCAACGTCTAGGTCAAATACTCCAGCAGTTGCTGTGTTGTTCTGAGCACCAGGTCTTGCAACCTTGTATACAGATCTTACAACTTCACGGTTGATTTCAGCAAGAACCTCTGTTGAGAGGATGTTTGCCAATTCTGACTCAGCGTCTAAGCCGTGAACTGCCTTAAGGTCTTGTGCTAGTTCTAAACTGTACTCAGCTTTGAGTGCTCTGGACTTAGCAGTCACAGTAACTTTCTCAATACTGAAGTTCATTTCAGCGAACTGGTTTCCAGCAGCATCACCTAATGCTTCAGCTTCTGCTGTAGGCATTCCGTCTGATGTGTTGTATGTTCCAGATGCGTTTAGAAGTCCTGGGTTAGATCCAGCTTGTGCTGTTCTACCTAGGTCACTAGCAGCGTTCTCTGCTGAGAACTCTGTGTCTGCTTCGTTAAAGAATGCTTCGGATCCAGCTGTACGGTTAGTACCATAGCGTGATCTCATCGCAAAGATAAGACCTGTAGGACCAGTCATTGGTTGGACACCAGCAATGTCATAAGCAATAAGCTTAGGCATTGATCTCCTGATTAAGGAGATTAAAACTGGGTCGAAACCAGCAACAGGACCAGTTGCTGTAGAACTACCACTGAAACCTGCAGTACCAGCAGACATTGTGGGAGCAGCTTCGTTAAGAACGCCAGCTTCTTCCCTTAAAAATCTTTCTTGGTTTTCTAGCAGGACTGAGGTAACTGCCTTTCTATAACCATCTTTGATATTGTCTATCTCAGAGTGCTCTAGAATGGGTTTCCACTTTTCCTGCAATGATTCTGAATTAAACATTGCGTTTTTCTCTTTGGAAAAAAATAGATTTACTTTATAATATAAGAGTTGTTATCACCTAGCCCAACGGCTTAATGCAGTAGCATATGCACTCATGGCATCGCCAGCAATTTCGCCACCTTCGATTGTTACTTCATCGGATTTCTCCTCTGCAGCAGCAGGCTTAGTAGAGAAGTAAGACTCTTTAAGAGTGTTTACTTTATCTCTAAAGGCATCTTCATCACTAAACTCAACAGCTTCGGCAAGAGATTGTAGTTTCTCCTTCTGTGTGAGGGAGAGTCCCTCGCTCAGCTCGTTCACGATCCCATTCTTAATATAGCTGCCGACCTCTTTTGATAGGCCAACGTTCTCTTCGATTTGTTCGTTGAGTTTTGACTCCATAGTATCGAGTTGCTTGGTCATCTCATCTACCAAGTCAACTTTTTCGTCGGGAAGATCAATATGATTCTCGACAAAAACTTGTTTGAGACCTGCCATGACAGATTCTGCCATTTCGGTTTTGATTCCGTGCTCAATTGCGAGTTCGTTATTCTTAATCCAAGAATCCACATGGTATTTAAGAGTCTCGTCAACCTTTTCTGCAAGCTCGGACTTCATAGTCTCGACTTCTTCGTCTAGGACTTTTGCATAATCAGTATGCATACGTTCTAGTTCTTCGTTGATACGGGAAACAACTGCTGCTTCGAAGATAGTCTTTGCTTTTTCTTTAAACTCTTCTGATAGGTCTTCACCTTCAGTAAGAGCAGCAACGTCAGCAGAGAGATCTATTTCGATAGTTTCAGTTTCCTGATCAGGTGTTTCAGCAATAACCTCACCTTCAGGTTCGTGACCAGCTTGTACATCGCCTTTATCACTAAACTCAGCCTTCTTACCGCTTGCAGCAGATGGTTTTGTTTGTGGAGCTGATGCAGTTGGACCGCCACCAGTCTTGTACTTATTGGAATCGTCAGTTGGTTTGGAGTTCTGAGGTGTAGGTCCACCTAGATCTTGATAACCACCTTGTCCAGGAGTTCCACCTTCACCTTTAGGTTGTGGATCACCAGGTTTGGCGTTCTTTGTCACTGCATTTTCATCAATAATTTGTTCATTAGACATTGTAGTCTCCCTCTGTGTACAATTTTGGTTATTTGCTATAGTTATTTATAACTTACAGACTTTTTAAGAATGTATCGAATGCGGAAATCTTCCTTTCAGCAATCTGATGTGCGGCTGCGTTGTTAATTCTGGACTTAATTGCGTCCAAAGTAGACTCAGCAACGTTTCCATTGTTCCAAACCCATTCTTTTCCTTCTAGGATACCTTCCACAAATGCGTCAGGTGCTGATGGATCTGCAACTATGTCAGCAGCAGTAGCTAGTACGAAGTCATCACATACTACCTTCATTCCATTTGATTCTTTAATAGAACCCAATCCCCGTGAAGAAACTCCGAGTTTAATTCCTTCATCGAGTAATTCTTTAGTCACACGTCCCATAGGGGTATCAAGTATGCGTGCCTTGCCCACAAAATTGTTACCTTCCCTCTGTAATGACGTAATCAAATGAGATACCCTATCCAAATTGATAGTTGGTCCTTCTGGATGACCGAGTTCACCCATAGCACGACCCTTCTTAACATAACTTTCGTTATATTTCTGGACCTCTCTTCCAAGAGTATCTATAGGGTACATACGTCCATTGCGATTTTTGATCGCACCTTGTAGGAAAACACCTTCGATATAGGTCTTGCGTTTGCTGCCTTTACCTTCGGTAATTACCTTAGTATCATGAATTGTTTCCGTTATCAGTCTCATCTGATGGTTCCTCGGTTGATGTATCTTCTACTGATGACGGGGTGCCAGGTGCTTCCGCATCATCTTGCTCCTCAGCTTCTGTTTCTTCACCCTCGTCTGGTGTCTCTGGTGTAGGAGTGAACATTTGTTTACCCACTTCCTGCTTCATGGAGTCAATAGAATCCATGGCCAGTTCTTTCATACGAGAATCAACGTAATCACTAAGATCTTTTCCACCACCGAATACGGTGTTTACTATATCAATCGAACTTTGAGAAGGCATAATTATAATTTATTATAATACTATTTAGATATCTCCCTTTTTATAATCTTTAGGATCCATAGTTGGCTCCTCTTCCACTGGTTCAGGTTCGGGAGGTGTTGCTGCTAGTTCCATCTGCATCTTCTCAAGTTGAGCGAGTTCTGCGGGTGCAACTACAAGACCAGCTTCGATTTCAGCAGTCATCTGTTCGTCTATTTCACCGAATTCAGCATCAGTCTGCTTAAGTATATAGCGTCTCATGTACTCAACACTGAAATACTTACCTACGAATGGATCCATTTGAGCAAGAAGTGCCATTCTTTCATTCATCACTTCCTTCTCTTTCATTTCAGAGAAGTAGTTGTCAGCAATAAATGTATACTGAATGTGCTCCTTAAACTCAGACCATTCATCTATACTAATAACACCCTTAAGAATAAGTTGTGTCTTAAGTAGATCATTAAACAGATCGGTAAACTTCTTACGCAGTCTAACTATGAACTTCTGGAATTTAACTTCATCTCTAGTGATCTCTGCACTACGTCCGATGTTAAATGAACTCTCAGACTCCATGCGTGACTCAGGGACATTAAGAGAACGATAAAGTTTCTTCTGGAAGTACTTTACATCCTCTAATTCACCTAAATTTTGACCACCAGGTAGAGTAGTAATCTCTGTACCACGGCCACCTTCACGTCTAGGTAACCAGAAGTCTTCCAACATGGACATGAACTTCTTGTCATCACGAATCTCACCAGTGTCAGCGTTATATACTAACTTATTCCTATAGCGAGACATGACCTCACGGAGGTACTGTTCTGCCTTCTGCTTAGGAAGATTTCCTACATCAATGTAGAATATTCTACGTTCTGGTGCTCTTGATAGTCTGTATATAACTAAACTATCCTCAATCATACGCAACTGATTGAGTGCTTTAATTGCTTTATGAAGATGTGATAGCACATAGTTCCGTTGCATATCCATCTGTCCAGAGTGGACATATGTAATAGCATCAGGTGCAATCTTAACACCATTGTTCTCGTATCCTTTTAGTCCTTTCGGTGAGTATATGTAATACTCTACTGACTTAGGAACGATACTTGTGACCTCAGGATCTACTACTCTCTGTCTATCCTTAGGTTTGTCAAATTCTATGACCTTTTTAATCTTTCTAGGATCAATGTACCTAAGTTCCGTAATACCTGCAGATGGATCTTGCACATCAATCATCTTATGATAGAAGAGTCTTCCGTCGATATACCATCTACGGAATATATCATATGCTTTTCTATCAAAATCTAATAAAACCAAAACGTTTTCGAACTCATCTCGAATAACGTTCTTTAGGTTCTGTGAGATTTTTAAATTTTGTAAATTTATATCAACAGGGTGATCGTTTAGATCTCCTGCGATTGCTTCATTAACTACATCGTTAATAGCACTGTCCGCTTCTGGGTGAAGGGACATTTCTCTGTAGCGTCCAATGAGATCAGCTTCGCTTGCTTTATTAGCAGCGTCACCCATCTCAACATACTGACCAAAATAACCACCTGCAACTATTGGACTCGCAGCATCTTCTGATTCTTTACGCACAAAAGAAGGCTGGGTTCCCTGCTTAGGAACCTTAGCCTTCTTTCTGTCAAGCGAATAACCAAATAATTGAGACATCAAATATTCCCGTTTACTAGTATCATAACATATTTATTTAGGTTAGTAAACTATACTACTATTACTGTGCACCATCTACAGTAATTACAGGTTCCCAGTATTGTACTTGGAACTCTACTGTATACTCTTCTGGAGTATCATTAGTTCCCCAATCGAGATCTAATGCAGATATGTTAGATGGCCAGATACCTGACATCTGTGCTTTCTTAATGACATCACCACCTCTAGAGAGTTGCTCCACAGTGGCATTACCCATGTAGTCATCAGTTTTCTGAGAAGAAGAACCATTAAACTTATACTCTTGTATAGCCTGTGCCCAAACTTCTAACTGTTTTCTGATTGTGAAATTCTCATCATTGAGAACTGTTACTGACCATGGTTCGTAAGTTCTGTCACCTGCAATCTTAAGTTGACGACCTCTAAAAGGTACCTCAACAACACCGATTGTTGATGCAGGGAAGCTTGATGCTTTAATTAAGAACGTAGATTGTTCTTGTAAAGTACTTCCTTTATTACTAGGGTCACCACCTGATCCACCTGTGTTTGTGAGGGGAACTAATGGTGCAGTTGCTTCTTTAGGTTTGTATAATTTAACCTGAAACAGATTGGGGCGTGCTAGTTCAGAAAACTTACCCCTAAAATCATCAATTGTTGATGTAGTTATTTTGCTATTGGTCGTTGTGTTACTATAGTCTGCCATTTTTTAGATACTCCTTGATGTGATAAACGGGATAATTAGGATACTACTTCTGAGAAACTAGCACCAGTTCTAGTAGCAGTAAACTGGAGTGTGATGAAGTTGATCGACCTTGTTGGTTTTACAAAGATTTCAGCAAAGAATTCACCACGATCAATAGCATCAGGTGGGTTGTTGGTAGAATCACAAACAACTAAGAAGTCAACAACACCTCTTCTTGCTTGTACACCACGAAGATAAGGATTAATAATATTTTTAAATCCCTGTCTGGTGAACTCATCATTCATTTCGAATAGTTGTGACTTAGC